>Ga0214921_10000515_pt1 | contig 72238 bp, 54 predicted proteins | sample LL1505_MetaG_FD_177992 | JGI IMG/M metagenome (GOLD analysis project Ga0214921, IMG submission 177992) | Freshwater microbial communities from Lake Lanier, Atlanta, Georgia, United States - LL-1505 | ecosystem: Environmental > Aquatic > Freshwater > Lake | place: USA: Georgia | collected... | reverse complement strand
TGCTGGTTGAGCAGCTGGTTGTGCTGGTTGAGCAGCTGGTTGTGCTGGTTGAGCAGCTGGTTGTGCTGGTTGAGCAGCTGGTTGTGCTGGTTGAGCAGCTGGTTGTGCTGGTTGAGCAGCTGGTTGTGCTGGTTGAGCAGCTGGTTGTTGAGTTGGTGCTGGTTGAGCCGCTGGTTGTTGTCCTGCATTACAACTTTGTTTTAAATCGACAGCTCCTGCATCAGCAGCAGATATATTTCCACCAACACTAAGCATATTAAAACAAATACTTGAAACAGATGAATCAGTACCTTTCCAAGCTATTGTTGAATTTAATGTACATTTACTATCATTAGTTTGTGCAAGTTTCTGAGGGTCAATTTGATTACCTTGAGCATCTCTAAATAAAGCACTATGAACTTGATATACACTATTAATACAATTAACATCTGGATATGGATTTAATTTACCACCGTTATTTCCTTGAACTGAATCACTACCTAAATCTGGTGTTAAACCTAATATTTGATTACCTAATGGTGTTGAATATAATTTTGAAGTATCAGATTTTAGATTAACATCTCTAGTATTTAAACGAAAAGTATCATCATTAGATCTATTTCTTAAAACATAATCAGCAAAACCGGGTGAACCATTTGATGTACTTTTTTTATAAAAATTTGCACAAGAAGGTTGTGAATTAATAAATTTTTTATCTGCATTATCTTGATAAAAATTTTGATTTTTTCCAGTATCATCATCTAATTTACAATTAGATGAATTTATAACATCTGGTGACTTTGAAGGTTTACCATCAACACCATTAAATGGTGCTATATTAACTCTATATTGATCAATTTTTGTAGGTTTAGTTAAATCATTTACTCCAGCAATACCAATACCAACTGTAGGTGACCAAGTACAACAAGCTCTTTTTTTTAGTGAATCTTTAAATTTATCTCCTTTTGCTTCAGGATGAATAGTATAATTATTTAAAGCCCAATTTTGAATAAATTTACCTAAATCTGTATCTGTATTTAATAAAAGATCATCTTTAACTATTGTATTTCCCATTATTATAAACTTATAAAAAAAAACTTAAAATTAAAATAAAATCTAATTATTTTATATATAAAAAAAATGGGTGGTAAGACTAGTAAGACAGTTACAACTACTGATATACAAAATGAAGTTAGTGCTGAAATAAAAAATTTAAATAAAAATGTAACAGATATTTTAAATCAACAAATTACAAATTCAACAATGACAATGGTTAATGAAACAGCACAAAGTATTTCTATGGCTACTGGTGGAGGTAATACAGTAAATCTAGGGAATATTAGTGTAAAGGGTAAAGATTCTGTTTTTAAAATTGATCAAAAAGTTGATGTAAAAGCTACAAATCAAGCTGTAGCTAATATAACACAAGATTCTAGTGCTATGGCAAAATTAGCTAATACAATCAATTCTAGTGTTATGGATAAAATACAAAATGATTCTGTACTTCAACAAGCAATGCAAGCAGCATCTAATTTACAAAAATCCTCAAGTACGGCTGGTGGTTTAGCCGATATGCTTTCATCAGTTACTAAAATGATGGAGTCTGTATTAACTCCAGGAACAGTCTCAAATACTCAAAGTAATACAATAATTAAAAATAAAATGAAAACTAGTATTTCAAATACAACTATAAATGAAAATAAGATTAAATCAATTGTTGAAAATAATATTAATAATACAATAAAACAGTTAAATTCTGCATCATGTAATATTAATACAAGTGCTAGTAACCAACTTACAGCAGGTAATGTAGATATTGCAGATGGTGGACAAGCTATTATTACTCAAGTTGCAAATGTTAATGCACTAAATACTTGTATTTTAGGTGCAGCACAAGTTGCAAAAATGGTAACAGATATAACAAGTAATAATGAAAATGCTACATCCACCGATACTAGTAATAAAAATACAGCAGGACAAACTATGGCAGCAACAGCTACAGTACAAGAAACAACAGAAACAAAAGCTGCTCTTGAATCTGCAATATCATCATTTAGTCCTTTTGCTGCAGGATCTTCGGGAATTATTATATGTATTATTATTCTTCTTATTATAGGAGTTGGTGCATATTTATATTCCACAATGTCATAATAAATTAAATTTTTATTATAAAAAATATCTAAATAATTAATAATAATGTCTGATAATATTTTATTAATTATTTTATTAGTTTTTTTAATTATTTTATTTTTAAATAACAAAAAACAAATAAATGAAAAATTTCAAAATATTGAAAATGTAACAAAAAAATATTATAAATATGTTTTAAGCGATGATGATTATAAAAAATATGAATTAATGACATTTTCTCAACTAAATTTTGATTTACAACAAAAAATATTAAATAAAATCATTAATAATGAAATAATTTTAAATAATGAAAAATTTCAAAATATAAATGACACAACACAAAAAATATCATCTATTGAAATACCAATTTCATCTAATGAAAACATTTTTAACCTAAAAACTACAATTGATAATACTATTAGCACCGAAAATACAATGCAAACTAGTGAAAATAAATATTACTCTTCTGAAAATATAACTCTTCCATCTAGTGAAAATCCAATTCATTCTAGTGAAAACATAATTGCTAGTTCTTCTGCTCCAGAAATTGTTAATTATTATAAAAACATTTTAGATATTGATTATTTAAAATCATCTATAGAAGTTGGTTCTAGATATATTCCAATTAATGATCTTATATTTGCTGTTCGTGCAAATAGAATGTTAGATGAAAATATTTTAAGTTATAAACCAAAATTATTATTTGATGAAAATGATAATATCAACTATTCTGTTATGAATTTAAATAAAATAAATGAATTACCTAAAGCAAAATTAACATCATATAATAATATTTTACTTATATCTGTACCTAATGATGATTTTAATATAAATAATAAAAATATTTTTGAATCTGCTATTATCAAAGATAATCAAATATCATTTAAAAATGTTAAATTGAATAAAATAGACGATTTACCTATAGCACTCATTAAATTAACTGATGCTCAAACTGCTATAAAAATAGAAAAAGAAGAGGTTTTTGTGTAAATAATTAAACCATAAATTGTTTAATTATTTGACCATAAATTGTTTATAGTTTTTGAAGAAACTTTGATATTATAGTTTTCTTTTATAATTATTCTTGCATATTTTGGATCACATGTTTGTGATTTTATTGATTTAATATAATTAATAAAATCATCAGAATATTTTTTTTTTTTAATTGTAATACTTGATTTTTTATAATTTAATTCTCTACCATTTGATGTTTCATCCCAGCCAAATATAACTATATTATTTCTATCAACTTCATCATGACATTTAGAACATAAAGTTACTAAATTATAATTTGCATCTTTTTGAATATGTAATACTTTTTCATTAATATTTTTACTATTAAAATCTTTTTGAAAATTAATATGATGTGTTTCTAAATTATTCTTAGATTTACATATTTCACAATTAAATAAATAATTACATGAATTATATTTTGATTTTTTTATATCATAATTATCATAATCATTTAATATTTCAGTTGTAACTTCATTAAATTTATTATCTTTCATTAAAAACTTTGCAACTGTTAATCCATAGAAAGAATCACCTTGTCCATCTGATAATTGTCTATCAAAAATCAATTTTTCGTTTTGTGAATCACAAGTTATTTTTAAATGTTTTGCTTTAACATTTTTAAGAGATTTAACAACTTCTAAATTAGTTAATTTATGTAAATGTGTAGCAGTAATAAATGATGTATTACTATCAGATAATGTTTTAAGCATGTATGCAACAATTATATTTGCTGATTTTTCTTCTGTTCCTTTACATATTTCATCACCAATTACCATGGTATTTTTATTGTTTCTTTTTAATATAGAAGTTAATTCAACCATTTCAACCATAAATGAACTTAATCCTCTATGTAAATTATCATTTCCAGTTATTCTAGTAAATAAACTTTTATAAGGTGTAAATTCAAAATATTTAGATGCAGTAAAATAACCAATTTGTGCTAAAATAATATTTAATCCTATTGATTTCATTAATGTTGATTTACCTGAACTATTAATTCCGTACAATAATATACCACATAATTCATTTGGTCCTCCTAATTCAATATCATGTGTTTTATATTCAAAATTATTATTTATATATTCAACTATTGGATGTCTTAATTGTGTTGATTTAAAATATGATACATCATTATTCACTATTATAGGTTGTGTATAATGATTTTTAATTGAACAATTTGCTCCTGAATTTACAAAATCAATAAAAGAAATATTTTTTGACCAATATTGAAGAATTTCAGAAAACTGTTTTGTAATTATATCTAATTCTTCAATAAATTTTAGTTTAATTAGTTTTGCTAATGCTATTTTTAAACTAACTACTGACATTGAAATTTCTTTTATTTTTTTACAATTAATCTTAGTATAAGAACTTTTTGGTAATTCTGTAAAAACAAGCTCATCTACTTTTAATATAATACCATTAACATTAATTTCTTTTACTTCTTTTAAATTTGTTTTTAATAAACTACACCTTTTGCTTGTAATCAATAAATAATGACCATCTCTTTCATTATATTTTAATTGTATCAATGTTGTATCTTTTTTAATTTCTATATATTCTGATAGTTTTTCTTGTAATTTTTCCATAAAACTATTTGCTGTTTCTATTTCATTGTATAATTTTGTTATATCATTATATTTGTTATTTAGAAAGATGTTTTTATCATATTCATTAAAATTACTAAAATTTAAATTTGCTATTATATTTAAATTAAAAGTTTTTTTAATATAATCCAAAAAATTATCAATATCGATACTTGATTTATTTAAACTAAAAATTTTATTTTTTTCACTAAACTCTATTATTTTTTTTATTTGATAATATGATAAAAATAATAAATTTAATTCATAAGGATGTAAAATTCCAATTTCTAATCTTCTTATTAATCTTTCTAAATCGTTGATATCTTCTAATAAATCATTTAGTATTTTATAATTATCATTTTTAACAAGTTTTGATATTAATTCATATCTTTCATGCAATTCATTATTTTCAACTAAAGGTTTTGATAATTGTTGTTTTAAATATCTTTTACCAATTAATGTTTTTGTATAATTTATTATTTCAAATAAACTTTTTTGATTTGGATTATTATTAAAAACATCTAATTGTTCTAATGCATGATTTCCTAAATATAAATATTTATTATTAATAAATTGTTCTGGTAATTTTAAAGAATTTATTAGATTTTCTTGATGAAGTTTAACATACTCAAAAATATTAGTTAAAGATAATCTTGCCCAATTATTTTTATGTAAATTTGTTATTTCAAATATATTACTGTGATTTTTAAATATTTTATCAAAAATGTTTTGTTGATATGATATTTTATTTGTATTTTTAAAATTTATATTAAATAACATTTTCTCATTAAAACCTAGATAGTCAATTATATTTTTTACTGACATATTTTGTATTTGTTCATTATCTTTTATTGTTGTATATATTAAAATTTCTTTTGGATTAGTTGTTTCTAAATATCTTAATGAATCATCTAAAGCAAAAATAATATCAGTATCATTTGAATATGTTTCATAATAACTACCATAACCTGTAAAAATATCATATGCAGATAACCCAATACATAATTTACTAGAAACTTTTTCTAACACTAAAGAAACAATACTTGATGATTTATTAGAATTTTGAATATTTGTTGAATTAATAAATGTACTAGGAGAATAAATACCCGTTATTTCTCTTTTAGGTTTTGGTGGTTCAGAAGTTTGATCAATTAATACAACTGTATAATTTAACCCACATAATTTATCAATAAACACTTGAATAACCTCAATTGGAAATCCAATCATTCTTGGGTTACTTTTTGAAACAGGTTCTTTACTATTTTTTTTTGTACAAACAACATTTAAATTTGATGCAAGATATATTAAATCTAAACCTTCAATATCACATGAATAACATTCATGAAATGCACCAACTTGCATTAAAATAATTGTTCTATTTTTACCATATATTTCTGAATAAAAATTGTGAATATCAAAATAATCTTTTACTAAAATTTCTTTGTCATAATTCATTAAATATATATATATTCATTTTTTTAAATATTTTTAATTTATTAGTCAACTTATTTATTTTTTATTTTTTATTTTTATTTATTTATTTAAAAGAAAAATATTAAGTATTAATATATGGAAAATAATAATAAACTTATTAGTACTGAACATGAGTATCTAAATAAATCTATTACTGAAGAAATTGTTACTGAACCTGCTACTGAAGAAATTGTTACTGAACCTGCTACTGAAGAAATTGTTACTGAACCTGCTACTGAAGAAATTGTTACTGAACTTGTTGCTGAATCTGTTACTGAACCTGCTACTGAAGAAATTGTTACTGAACCCGTTACTGAAGAAATTGTTACTGAACCTGTAGAAGAAATTGTTACTGAACCTGTAGAAGAAATTGTTACTGAACCTGTAGAAGAAATTGTTACTGAACATGTAGAAGAAATTGTTACTGAACATTTTGTTGAATCTGTTGCTGAACATGTAGATGAATCTGTTGCTGAATATGTAGATGAATCTGTTGCTGAACTTGTAGCTGAATCTATTACTGAATTTGTAGATGAACCTGTTGCTGAATCTATTACTGAAGTTGTAGATGAACCTGTCGCTGAACATGTAGATGAACTTGTAGCTGAATCTGTTGCTGAACTTGTAGCTGAATCTATTAGTGAATTTGTAGATGAACCTGTTGCTGAATCTATTACTGAAGTTGTAGATGAACCTGTCGCTGAACATGTAGATGAACTTGTAGATGAACTTGTAGCTGAATCTGTTGCTGAACATGTAGATGAACTTGTAGATGAACTTGTAGCTGAATCTGTTGCTGAACATGTAGATGAATCTATTACTGAATTTGTAGATGAATCTGTTTCTGAATCTATTACTGAAGTTGTAGATGAACCTGTCGCTGAATCTATTACTGAAGTTGTAGATGAACATGTCACTGAATCTGTTAATGAAGTAGAGGTTAAACATGTTACTGAAGTAGTAGATGAACTTGTTGCTGAAGAAACTACTGAACTTGTTGCTGAAGAAACTACTGAACTTGTTGCTGAAGAAACTACTGAACTTGTTGCTGAAGAAACTACTGAACTTGTTGCCGAAGAAACTACTGAACTTGTTGCTGAAGAAACTACTGAACTTGTTGAAGAAAGTACTGAACTTGCTGAAGAAACTACTGAACTTGTTGAAGAAAGTACTGAACTTGTTGAAGAAAGTACTGAACTTGCTGAAGAAACTACTGAACTTGTTGCCGAAGAAACTACTGAAGAACTAAATAATATTCAACATAATATAAAAATTTTAGAAAATGATAAAAATATCAATTTAATAGATGAAAATCAATTTGAAGAAAAAATATTATCTGAACAAAATATTATTTTTGAAAGTGCAGAAAATATTAAAATAAAAAAAAGTATTTCTGAAAATTTAATTAAAAAAGTTGTTAAACCTATTATTAAACAAAAATCTGTTGTTAAACCAAAATCTGTTGTTAAACCAAAATCAGTTGTTAAACCAAAATCAGTTGTTAAACCAAAATCAGTTGTTAAACCAAAATCAGTTGTTAAACCAAAATCAGTTGTTAAACCAAAATCAGTTGTTAAACCAAAATCAGTTGTTAAACCAAAAAAATAAATTATATTTTACCAAGTCTATATCTTAAATAATCTTTAATTACATCATAATTTTCTCTTAAATCAAACCAATTATTAGAACCTTTTTTAACAAATTCACGTAATAAATTATATATTATATTATAACCTTTATTTGATTTTAAAAGATTAAGTTTTGTTTTTAAATGTTCAAATTCTTTATATTTTTCTATCCATTTGATACTTTTTTTAAGGAAAAAATCAGTAACATTTTTTCTTAATCTTTCATCTTTATTTACATCTTGATATTCAATAACATTTGTAATAATTGGAGGTGGTATAAAATATTTAAGTACTCTTTTATCATTAATTGTTGTCATATATATTATTTTAGTTTAGATTTTTTTTATTATTTCATCACCTAAATTTAAATTAAAATTATTAAAATTATAATTATTAAACCATTTTTGAATTATTTTATTAATATCATTATCATTTAATTTATTTTTTGGATAAAATTTGTTAATTAAATAAATATATACTTTAGTTAAAAGTTTATTTTTATTTTTTAAATATTCATGATCAGTTTTAATACATGAATTTATAATTCTATCTATTGTTTTAAATTTTTGTCCATTATTAACTTGTTCCTGAATTTGATCAAAGAAATTATCATAATCTATAAAATTATAAATTTTATGTAATTCAGTAGAATCAAGTACAGTATATGGATATAACATATATTTTTGTGAATCCTCTTTAGAAATGTTATTATAGCATTTTTTTTTTACAAAATTTAAAACTTTATTATGTGAGATGTAATATTTACTTGGACATATAGGGTCGTCATCTTCATTTTTATGTGTTTCTAGTGTATTTGGATTTAAAAATATTTCATTTTGATTAACTTTAAATCCAATATTTTTTATTTTTCTTTCCATATAATTAAGATATAAAAAAATAATATTAATAATAATAATGAGTGATAATATTGTTCAATCAGAATGTAATAATAATACTGAATATGAAGAAAGTATTTCGGATGATGATTTTCAAGATCATACTGAAAACATAGATTTAGAAGGAAAAATTATATCAAAGTATAACATATTACACAAATTAGGAAGTGGTAGCTATTCAATAGTATGGTTAGCTTATAATATTGAAAATCAAAAATTTTACGCTATAAAAGTCCAACATCCAAATGAATATAAAGAAGGTGTTAATGAAAATAATTTTATGAGAAGATTACCAAATGATTACAATTTTAATAATCTTATTGATAATTTTATTGAAATTTCTAATAATAAAAAATATTTGTGTTCAGTATATAATTTACACTCATGTAATTTAGATTGTTTAATTAGAAAAGGAAATTATGAAAATGGTATTCCTTTTAATAAAAGTATTAGAATCATTAAAGATTTATTTAAATCAATATATTATTTGCATAAAAAATTAAAAATATGTCATGCAGATATTAAAACTGATAATATACTAGTAAAAGGAGTAACAAAATTAAATAAATATTTAATTGATTTATATAAATTTGAAAATTTTAATGAAAAATATAAAAATAAAAAAAATGAATATTGTTCTACAAATAATAAAAAAATAGATAATATAACTTCTATAGAAAAAATAAAAATAAGATGTAAGACACATTCAAATATTTATGAAAATATTATAGATAAATATAATGAATCTGAACTTGAAAAATATGATATTGATGATAGTGAATTATCTATTAGTTTAGCAGATTTTGGTTCATTTATGGAAGAAGAAGAATATTTTGAAACAGCATTTGGAACAAGATATTACAGATCTCCAGAAAATATATTAGTAGGTAAATCATCATATCCAAATGATATATGGGCATTAGGTTGTACAATTTATGAAATTTTAACTGGGAAATTTTTATTTGATCCTATAAAAGATAAAAATTATGATCGTGATTCTTATCATTTAAAATTAATAAATGAATTATGTGGTGAATTTCCAAAAGATTTTTTAAAAAAAACCAAAAACTATAAATTGTATTTTGATAAAAATTATAAATTAAAAATTGATAAAGATTTAGAATTTAAAAATATAATTGATAGTAATTTATTTGATAAAGTTCCACAAGAAATAATAAAACTTATCAAAGAAATGTTAATTATTGATCCTACTAAAAGAATTACTATAAGTGAGTGTATCAATATAATAAATAATTATTAACTGCAATGTTTAACCATAAAATCATATGGTATATTATTATAATGAATTGTAGTATAACCTTCATTTCTTCCTAATATATAACTGGTATCTTTACAAATTAAATTAGAATTTGAGTTTGAATTATAATAAATAGTGTTATTATTAAAATTAATATTATTATAATTAGCATTAATAGAATTAGTTTTTTTAAATTTATGATCAAAACTATTGTTCAAATATTCAACGAGAGAAGGCATAAAATTCTTTATAACAGTTAGAGATTTTTTTTTTCAATTTTTTTTTATTTTAAAAAATATTAATTCTAAATAAATATATTATGGATGATATTGTTATAATAACTTTTCTAGTAATTATTTTATTTATTTTAATTAAAAATAAAATGAGTGAAAATTTTAAAACAAAATCTACAAAAAAAGAAGCAAAAAAAGAAGCAAAAAAAGAAGCAAAAAAAGCACCAAAAAAAGTTTCATTAAAAGGGAAAAAAATGAGTCCTGTAATTAAAAAAGTAACACCTCCTGATTTAAAAAAAATAACACCTAGGGCTCGTAAAATATATAATAAAGTAGCAAAAGGGGAAAAAATGAATCCTGTAATTAAAAAAGTAGCTCCTCCTGATCTAAAAAAATTAACACCTAGGACTCGTAAACTATTTAACAAAAAAAACAAAGGATATAAACCTAGATTTGATATAATACCAACAATTATTTCTTCAGCAAATGAAGTAAAATCTCAATAAGTAGCTCCTTATGAAAATAAATACTCATCGTCTAAATATTCAATAAATAGCGAAGAACCTATAATTGATTTATAATCAACAATTATTTCTGCAAAAAATGTAGTAAATACTCAAGAAGTGGTTTAGTTTAAAAAACAAATACTTATCAAATATTCTCTTAATAAAGTATAAAATTAAGATAATAACATTAAGTTAAAATAAATAATTATTAATTTATTCTATAAAATAATAATTGTTTTTAAATATCTAATGCATTTTTAATATCTTCATCATCATCAGATAATGGTTCTTCTTCTTCACCATTAAATTTATAACCACGCCATCTAGTTTTCTTGGGATCTCCAATTTTTTCAAATAAAAATTTATTAAGATCAACTTGATTTGATACTTTAACACCTTCATGACTACTTTTGAACCAAGCTTTGAAATCTTCATAAATTGCTTTCATACTAATTGTATCTTTCTTATCACCAGTATATACAACCCTATTAATAAAGTATTCAGTAAAGTGATCATTTTCCATTTTATAACTTTCAGTACTAATTTTAACTGCATCAGGTTCTGAAAGATATGGTATTTTCTTATATTCAGTTACATATAAATGTATTAAATAACTTACAAATAATGGTGCCCAATCTTTAATTCTATCTTTTAAAGATGCATCAATTAAATGTTCATTAGGTTTTTGGGGTCTTTCAACAAATTTTGAACCAAAATTAGTTACTCTTAGACGTCTCCATGTACCACCATCGATAGAAGGAACAGTTGGTAATTGATTACATGCCAAATAAAATTTAATTTGTGGTTTTACTTCAACTGGATCAGAATATAAACCTCTAACAACAAATTTATCATTACCAGTAATTTCTTTCATCATACCAACATTAAGCCTTTCACCTTCATCTGTTTCTTGAAAACAACCACATCTTGCACCTTTTAATCTTAATAATTCAGGAGATGCTTGTCCAGAACCTCCTCTTTTTCTTGTTATTATTGTAATTTGACAAGATAAATAATATTCACCCAATGCTAATCCAACAAGATTAAATAATAAACTTTTACCATTTGAACCTGAACCAGTTGCTATATATAATTTTTCTTCTTTATTATGACCAGAAACACAAGTTGCTAATGTCATTAAAAAGTATTTACGAACTTCTGGATTAGGTAAAATTTGTTCAAATAATTTATTCATCTTTTCAAAATAAGGATGTGATTTTTTAAAAGGTATATAATCATTATTAGTTGTTTTAGAAATATAATCATCTGGTCTTCCATCTCTAAATTCTTCTTTGTTAAGATCATAAACACCATTATTAAAACCAATTAAATCATAATTTTCATCTAATTTATTTTCAAATTCTGGATCAAAAAATAATGCTTTTGCTTCTTTCATTATTTTTTCTTTAAAAGTAACATCAAGTAGTTTACTTGCAATTTTTTGAATATTTAATGCTTTTTTATTTATATCTTCTCTATCTAAACCCGTTAATCTTGTAGCTTTTAAATTATAAGCTGATGCTAATTTAAAATATTCATTCGCAAAAGATTCAGATATTTCTCTTTGTAATGTATGACCTTGTGGTACTTTAAACCATCTATGATTTTTAAATTCATACCATGTATTATTTGTTAATGATGAACAAATATATTTATTTGGATATTTTGTATGTAATGCTTTAGCAATTTTATATGTACTACCTTCTAAACTTTGTGTTAAGGCTTCTCTAATTTCATTAGCCATAAATTGAGTAAATTTAGCATTATCATCTTGTTCAGCCCATAACATTATTGATCTATAACCTAAACCTTCATCTCTCATTTTATACCATAGTTCTTCACATTCACCATCTTTAAATTTATTTGATAAACGTGAAAAATCAATCCATGTTTCTAATAAAGAATTATCAATATTATGTAATGCCCAACCTACACGTATCCAATCATTAAAATCTTCAGCTCTTTCTTCTGATAAAATTGAAATAAAATATTTAGCTCTTCTTACAGTATCTTGTTTATTTTCTGGCACGGGTTGATCAACATCTGTATTTTTTATATATGTAATTTTATCTGCTATTTTACCATATTCTTCATCAATAATATCATCATCAATATTATTTAAATATACTTGTGCATTTTCTTTACACCAAATTTTTTGTTGTAATGAAAACATTTTAATACAAACTTCTTTTTGATTTAATAATTTTTGAATATTTAATTCTTTATTCTCAATATTAAATATTTTTGTTAATCTATATAATTGACCATCTTTTTTCTTTGAACCATACATTAACCAACAATTTGTATTTACAACTGCTTTATCAATAATTTTATCAACTGAATTACAAAATCCTGTAAAATTATCATTATTTTCTAATGTTTTTACAACATCATTTCTTACTAAATGTCTTACTTTATAATGTGCACAAATATTGTTAAAAATTAAATGGAAACCATCTTTTACTATTGTTGTTTTTTTTGTTGGTTGTTCTTTTTCATGTAATGTTACTTGTAATTCTGAATCATTTAGATCTAAAAATTTTTTAAGTGATTTTCTATATGTATTAATAACATCAATTATCATATTATTATTATATAATCTTTCATTGGTCTTATATTCATCTAATGGTAATTCTAAATCTACATCAACTAATATTGGTCCGTAATCTTTTGGCTTTTCTGCTATACTAAATACTGCACCGTATTCTACAGCATTACTATAATGATCTAAAAATTCTTTTCTTGCTTTTTTATCTAAATTGAATTTACCAAAAAAAGAATCACCCATTGATACATGAGTAAATTTTACATCAGAACCACCTATTACTTTATGTTTTTCAATAAACTTATAAACAATATCTTTTAATTTTGTAATTTTCTTTGGATTAATTTCATATATTTCAGCCATAACTTATTATAAATATGATTTTTTAAATATATTTTTCATTTTTTTTAAATATATTTAAAAGAGTATACTTAAAATGATGTTTTACTACGTAAAAATCAATTTTATATGATTAAACTTTATATAACATCATTAAAAATATAGATTAAAAATTATCAAAAGTTACTCTAATTTTTATTTTAAAAAAATTGATATATAAAAGTATAAGCTACAATATATATTAATTATGTATTTCTGTCCAAAGTGTCATTTTTCTTTTGATATAGGTAAATCATCAAACATTATTGTTGATGAAAAAAATGTTATTAAAAAAACTGCAGATATTTTTAAAAAAATAGAAAATAATGAAGATATAAGCAATTTTAAAACTGATATTAAAATTGATGAAATTATTAAAAATGCTAAATATAAAAAATTAAGTGATCAAGATAAACAAAAAATTAATAAATTATATGAAGAAGTACCATCTAGTGGTATTGAATTTAAATGTACTAATTGTAATAATTCTATTGAAATTAAAGAATCAATAGTATTATATGAACTTGATGTGAATAGTAAAAATGAAAAAATCAAAACTTTAGAAGAAAATCAATTCTATTGTTCTAATCCTACATTACCTAGAACACATGATTATATTTGTAAAAATGAATTTTGCGAAACAAATAAAAATTCTAAAATAAGTAAAGAAGCTGTATTTTATAGAGAAAATAATTCAATGAAAATTAATTATATTTGTTGTGTTTGTTATTATAATTGGTAATTTTATTTGTTGTGTTTGTTATTATAATTGGTAATTTTATTTGTTGTGTTTGTTATTATAATTGGTAATTTTATTTGTTGTGTTTGTTATTATAATTGGTAATTTTATTCTAAATATGATAATAAATGTTCTTTTTTTAGTTCATCTAATGTCCATATTTCATATCTTCCATTTGGTAAAGGTCTTTTTATTTTATACGGAATCATATTTAATTTTAATTCTTCTTCAGCAATTTTATCATAACTTAAACTTTGATAATTTTTAATCATTGGTTTTGCACCTAGAGTTAATTGCTTTGTTCTTTCACCTAAAATCCTAACCATTTCATATTTTGTTAATCTATTAGGTGAAATTCGTTTACTTGGTTCTACCATTTTCTCTATTATTTCTTGTTTAATATCACTATCATTAATTTCAAAAAAATCATTATCATCTTCAATTATTTTTTCAACTATACATTCCGGTTGTTCACCTTCTTCTCCTTCTTCTACAAAATCAACTTCAGACTCATCTTCATCAACTTCAATTTCTTCATCTTCATATTCAGATTCAACATTCTCAGATTCAACTTCATATTCATCATCTGAATCTTCTTTAGTTTTCTTTGGTTTTTTAGTTTTAGTCATATATATATATCATAATAGATTTTTAAATAATATTATCAATTTTTTTAATTAAATAAAATACACGTGGTTATTAATAGTTTTAAATTTTTTAATAGGATTTTTTATAACTGATTTAAATGTATTCAAATCAGATATTATAATATCATTAATTTCTAGTATTATATCACCAACTGGATAATCAGTAAATTTTAATTTTGAATAATTTATGTCTGATAAATAAATTGTAAATAAGTTTTTATAATCTCCAATTCTTTCGTAAATTTTTATTTTTTGTACTATTGTTAAATTTAAAGTTTTAAAATTTTCATAATGATAATTTGATACTATGGATATAATTAATCCATTATTTTCATAATAATATGGATCAGTCAAACCATAATAATAATCAGGTAAATTAGTAATAACATTTTTAAATGTTATTTTAGTTGAAAAGTAATTTTTTCTTTTTATTGAATAATATTTTATATTAATTTTATCTCCTTCAATAAACCATAAATGTAAATCACATAATTCTATTTTTTCAGGAAAAAATTCAAATTTTAAATACCCATCATTATTTATTATAGAATTATCAATCGATATAATAATATCACCTATTTCAATATTAGAGTTTTTTAATGGCGATAAATCATGAACTTTTGTTAGAATAACACCATCTATATTAAAATATTCTTTTTGTTTTATTTGTTGATATTTAAATAATAAGTTTGGTTTTAAATTTATTTTTTGTAATTTATTATTATTTAATTTCCAATATATTAAAAATCTAAAAATTGGTATTGAAAAACCTACATTTGATGCATCGCCAATCATTTTAGATTGATTTACACCTATATATTTATTTCCATCTAATATTGGACCTCCTGAATTGCCACTATTTAATGGTGAATCTGTTTGTATTACAGAATCTTGATAACCAGAAATGATACCTTTAGTAATTATAACAGTTTTTGAACTATATGGAAATCCAACAGTTAAGACTTCTGAGTTTTCTTTAGTTGTTTTTATTTTATAATCTAATATATTGTAATCTTTAAAATCATTAATAAATTCTAAAACTGCAAGATCATCATTTGGAAAAATATATTTAATATTTGCTGATTTTTCAATTTCATTTAACTTAATTTTAATATTTAATGAATCATGAATTACATGATAACATGTTAATATTTCATTTTTACTTATTAAAAATCCAGTTCCAGATGATTGAATATTTTTAAAAATATTCAATGGATGATTTAAATCAATTTCCGTTTTTTGAACTATTATTTGCACTATAGAATTTTCAATTTTATTCATTAAAATTAATTAGATAAATTATTTTATTAAAATTTAATAAGAAATAAAATATAAAAATATATATTTTCTAAATTTAGTTAATGAATAATTTAGAAAATATTTTGAGTATAAAAACATTTTTAGAAGCAGTTGTTATAGGTTTAATAACATTTATAATCGGTAAAATTGCATTTAATATAACAATAAATAAAAGTAATAATAAAGACGAAGAACATAAAGTTCCGTATGGCTTAGATTTGACATTTTTTGTTACAGGTTTTTTACTTCATTTATTCATTGAAATTATTGGATTAAACAAATGGTATTGTGATAAAAAATGTATTTCAGGTATCTCTAATCTGTCTAAATTATAAATTTTAGTGATTTATTTTTATTTTTTTTGACTCTACATGTTGTAAATCAATATCTTGATCATCATCAGTATCAATATCATTTTTAATTTCTGATATTAGTGTTCCATCAATTGAATCAGACATTAAATTTTCTATCATATTTTTATCTGCATTTTTAGATTCAAATTTTATATCATGAATAATTTGACTGTGTAGTATATTTAGTTTTGTTAAAAATCTTTTTAAATTTTTAATTTGATTTGTATGAAAATATTCCAAATAATTAGTATATAAATCAATATTTTCTTTTATCATTATTAAATCAAATTTATAAGTATTTACAAAGTTATTCAAATTTAAACCTGCTTCATTTGAAACTTGATAATTTTTATATTTCAATTCTTTTGATAAATAATAATTTGATAATTCATTAATAATTGATAATAATAATTCATGTAAATTTACTATTTTTTCAGAATCATATTCTTTAAATGGTTCTAAATCTTTATATACACCTATGTTATTTTCTACATTTAATATATCCAATAATTTTTGTTCTTTATAATTTTTTTTTACATATGTTGATATAATTTTAAACAATTTATAGTACTCACAATAAATTCTATTATTTAATAGTAAATTAAATTGTTTCATATGTTTTACTTCAACATCTATTAATCTTCTCTGAAAAAATAATGAATCTAAACCAAAAGTGTAATTATTATCATTATTTGCTTTATGTAAATTAAAATAAATGTCTTTTAGTTTTAAGATTTTTAATTCAAGATTTTCAAAATTTGTGTAAATTTCTTTTCTCATATTTAAAATAATATTAAAATTATTTTTTAGTATATTAATTTTTGAATTCATTTAATCTAAATTAGAAAAAAATCTTATTAAATATAATGGAAAATACTGAAAGTAATAGTGGTGAACTATTAGCTGATAGTGGTGAAGATATTCAATGGACAGTTGAACATGAAGAAATATTAGTTGATTGGGCTGATAAAGCAATGTGTTATGGAAGACTTCATACTAAATCAAATCAATATTATTCTTATCTTAATAAATGGTTTACAATACCAGTTATTATTATGTCTATCATCACAGGTGTAGGCAATTTTGCTTTTCAAAAATATCCTCCTGATATTCAAATATTAGGAGCTAATGTTATTGGAGGTATAAATATTTTAGGAGGAATAATTTCTACAATTGGACAATCACTAAAAGTAGCTGAACTTAATGAAGGACATCGTGTTAGTGCAATTTCATGGGATAAATTTTATCGTAATGTTAAAGTTGAATTGGCTAAACATCCAGATGAGCGTATGGGACCAAAACATATGTTAAAAGTTTATAAAGAAGAATTTGATAGACTTATGGAAATTAGTCCTCCAATTAGAGAAAAGACTATTGAAGAATTTAAAAAAAATTTTAGTAATATAAATGATATTGAAAAATTTAATAAATTTAAGGAATTAAAAAAGCCTGAAATATGTGATGAACTTATTAGTACAAATGATTTTAGACATAAATGGTATAAAGAATCAAATATTGAAAATGTTGAATTAACTAAAAAGAAAAGAAATATTGAAAACAAAGAAGCAATATTTATAAATTTTAAATTACAATTCCAACAATTTAATAATCGTGAACCACTTGACCATGAAATTATTGATAATTTAAAAGATAAAATTGAACTAAAACACTTACAGACTTTTATTGATAAATATAAAATTAACAATTTTGAAGGAGTCCTTTAATTATTTGCCAAAAATATCTGAACCTAATGATGGATTACCTGTACATAATACTATTGATGAACCATAAAATATATTTTTATAATTTAAATAATCATTATAATTCCAATCGGTTGCTCTAAAAAAGCCATATTTTTTAAAAAATACAAGTAAATTTATTGCACCTTTTAATGTAACTATATATGCTAATGAACAAGGATTAACTGTATTATTTAATTTACAAATATTATCATTATATTTTTGTCCTAATTTTTCTAAATCATTTGTTTTTGTTAAATCCCATGCAACAAAATGTTCGTATGATGCAAATTCATGAAAACCTATATTTACTATTTCTGCATCTATTGGTATTGAATTCATAACTCTATTTAGATATGTCAAAAAATTATCTCTAAAGATCACATCATCCTGACAAATAATTATATAGTTATAACGTTTTTCAACCATTTCTTTTAAAATATAAAAATGACTTAGTTGATTTCCCATTATTTTATTTTCAAATGGTTTACCTCTGTAATCAACATTTTTAAATAAAATAATTTCATCATCTTCAAAATTATATGTTAATCCATCTAATGCTTCAAATCTTTTAATTTTATGTTTTGGTATATTTGCTTTTAAACACTCATTTAAAAAATGATTATTACGATCAGGTCTTCTTTTTAAATTTATATAATATAACTTATCAATTTTATCCATTAATATTTTAAAATATAAATCTTTAAATGTAATATAATATAATTTTGACTTTCTTATCATAATAATTATTGTTTTTATTTCAATTTTTATTTATGATAAAATTAAAAGTTTTAATAAAGAAAACTTTCAATCAACAAATGCTGCATATCAAGCTGATGTTGAAGCAATTAGAAATTTATCAACTATTGCACAACAATTAACATTAAATAATAAATTAAGTTTACCAGGTGGTTTAAGTATTACAAATAACTTATTAGTTGGAGGAGAATTAAGTGTTAAAACTGGTGATCCTGGAAAACAAGTTAAAATTGGTTCTTCTCAGATTAAATTTAGAGGTGATGGTATTGTTCATTATGGTTTAACTAATGATAAAGATGGTAAATTCAAAATATCTAATCTAAGTGGAACGGGAGATGTAGGTTCTGGGTGGGTTAATGATTGTGTAGTTATTGATTCAAAAGGTAATATTCAATTAGGTGGTGATGTATTAGATAAATTAAGTGTTACTCGTTTTAGTGATGAAGGAGGTCAAATATCAATTAAAAATTCAAAAAAAAATGGTATGGTTGGAAAAGCTAATGAGTGGGTTATTTTTAACATGACAGGAGTTTATGGTGATAAATTAACATTTTGGAAATACGGTACAAGTATTGATAATATTCTTGTACTAGAGTTATATGATAATGGTGATGTTAAAATAAATGGGTCATTATATGTAAATGGTACAAAAAGATTTTAAATAAAAACTTATTTTTTAATATAGAATAACATATATGCATTTTTAAACTGTTTTTGTTTAATTAATTTTGGTTCACATGCATCATTAAATATATACCATTTATTATCAAATCTATTTTTTACTGCTGATACGTAATGTCCTACATCTAAAGATTTATGTAATAACTCTTCATGAATATTAACACCAATTAATTCATATTTACAATTATTTTTAAAAGGTGAATTTTCATCATAATAATCATTTAAATTTAATTCATTAATTGGATATTCTATTTGATTTGTTATCTTAGCTACTTGCTGACCATATTCATTCATTTTAAATCTCTTCAAATGAATAATTAGTATTTTTGGTGTTTTCCATAATTTTGTTTTTCTTGTGCTTTTATTTTTAATTCCACAAAAATCACAATTAGCTTTATTATGTTTATCAAATTTTTCATCTTTAAATGTATAATTCATACATTCTGTTAATGTATATTTTTCTTTATTATTTTCTAATGGTATATCTAAACTTAATGTTATAAAATTTTCAAATGATGGTGCGTGTGAATTACAATATTCACATACAATATTTGATGTTATAGAACCAATAAATAGTTCTCTAATTATTGAAAATTCATTTTTATTTCTATCTAAACCACATATTTGGTATATATCAGATGAAGTTATTTTTTGATTTTCAATATTTAAAAAATCTTTTCTTCCTGGTATAAAATCAATTTTATTCCCCAATTCTTCTTCTAATTGTGTTATCATAAATATTAAAAATTCTTGCGAATCTTGTTGTGCTATCTCACCCCACATTGGATTCTTTTTTGCTAAAAGTTTTTTAAATGTTGTAGGTGTAATATTAATATTGTCGTTTTCATAACTTAATTTTATTATTCTGTATAATTCATATACAACTAATTTTGATAGTTCTACACCTTTATTACGAATATCATCTAAAAATCCTTCTAATACTATATAATCAGAAAAATAAGGTATTTGTTGTATTATATGTAATATTGAATTTATATAACAAGATATACCATTATCATTCTTAAATTTTGAAATTCCTATTTCTATTGACATATTTGAAGGATTAATTAATTATATGTTAATATTATCAATTTTTTCTAATTAAATTTAATGAAAATAAACTTTCAAGAAATTTTAAATATTAAAAATAATGATCAACTTAAAAAATTTAATATTAATGAACCAATATTTTTTAATAATTATTTATTTCATTATTTAATAATATTTAACAAATTAGATATTTTAAAGTTAAATAAATTTCCAATTTATAAAGAAAATGATGAAGGTATGAATGGATTTTTTTTAGCAGCTAAATATGATAATATTGATATATTAAAATATCTAATTGAAACATATCCTGATTATATTTATAATAAAAATGATAAAAATGAATTGTTTATAAATTATTTAAATCCAGATTTAATAATGGAGCTTTTAGATTATAAGTTAGAATGGAAAAGATTATTTTTACAAAAAATTTCATCAGAAATTATAATTTATGACTTGTTATTATCTGAATGTAAATTTAATGATATCTTAAAAATATTAAAAATATATAAACCTAACGATTGTCATCTTAATGCTTTAATTATTAATGAAAATATATCATCTGATAATATAATTACAATTTTAAAAATGTTTGATCCATCTATTTATAATTTAAGAGATAGTGAAGATATAAATATATTGTTTTCTGCTATTACTAGAAATGATATAAAACTAATTAAATTTTTATTAGATAGTGGTATCGAATCAAATTATTTTACAATGGTAAACACCTATTCACCATTAATGTTTACATATTTTAATAATAATTTAAAAATAACCAAAATAGTTTGGGATTATATTAAAAATAATTTTGATTATTCTGCAACAACAAAATCAAATGAAAATATTGCACATTTTTTGCTTAAAAATAGTTATCTTGATCCTTTATCATTAGAAATATTATCTAATTGTAATTCCTATGTTTGGCATCAACATAATGTTAATAAAGTAACACCATTACATTTATTAACTAAATTAAATTTTGAAAATTATTATAAAATAATAAAAGATCAAGAAATAAATTTAAATGTTATTGGACCTAATAATAAAATTTTAAAAGATTATTTAAAAGAAATTAATGCAGAAAATTGGATGCAATATTTATCAACAAAAAAAGAATATAAAGAATTAAATGATGTTATAATTGAAAAATATGAATATTCGCATGGTAATTTATTTCAATCAAAATTTAAAGATATTTCAATGATTATTTTAACTCTTAAAAATAAATATGTTAATTTATACCTACCAAATATTGATGATGTTTCACTAAAAAATTTAAATGCTTCTGATAATATTACAATTACATGGCCTGATTCTATATTTGATTTTTCACCAATTTTCCCATGGATTATTTGTTATGAATCTGAAGATAAATATTGGATACACCAAAACTTGAATAATTTAATAAATTCTACCAGAAGAGAAAAAACACATGATTTTGGTTTTGTTTATTTATCATTAACTGTAAACAATATTGGATTACATGCAAATATTTTAATTTATGATTTTAACAGAATGACTATAGAAAGATTTGATCCATATGGTGATACTGTATATTTTGATAAACAATTAGATGAAATTTTGGAAGAAGAATTAACCTGGAATACTGGTTTTAAATATTTAAAACCCTCTGATTATATGTCTGTTTCTGGATTTCAAACAATATCAGATGAACTAAATCCACTAAATCAAAAATCTGGTGATTTTGGAGGATTTTGTTTAGCTTGGTGTACATGGTATTTAGAACATCGTATTAAAAACTCTAAAATTGATCAAAAAGATCTTGTTAAAAAATTAATAAAAAAAATGTCTTCTATGGATATAAGTTTTATGGAATATATTAGAAATTATGCTAATAAATTAAATGAAGAGAGAGTTCTCAATTTAATAAAAGCAGGTATTGATGAGAAAAAAATATCAAATACAATAATTGATAATAAAACAAATAATATATTAAATAAATTTTTAATTACTCAGTTTTCTAAAACTTAATCACTAATAATAAGTTTGCATAGTAATCAATTTATTTCTTAATTTTTAAAACTTAATTACTAATAATAAGTTTGCATAGTAATCAATTTATTTCTTAATTTTTAAAACTTAATTACTAATAATAAGTTTGCATAGTAATCAATTTATTTCTTAATTTTCAAAACATAATTCTTAATGATTCGTTATTATTTAGATTCATCGTCACTAGACCAGTATTTATAATTTTCATCAAGTAATGGAGGTTCATCATCTTCAATTAAATCTTCTTCTTTTGGCTGTAATAATTTCCAAGTTTCAAGAATTAAATCTTTGAAATTATAACTCATATCATTAATACAATTAAAAAAAGCTTTTTTATTTTTTGGATCATGGAATTTATTTTGGTTTTCTAATATTTCTTTCATCTTATTTTGAAATTCCAATGGTATTTTTTCACGAAAATAATCATCAAACTCTGCTAATATAGATATACTATTTAAAAATTTTAATGAGCTTTCAAGTACTTCATTAATAAAATCTATTTTATTAACTTTTTCAGGTTTTTGTGTTTGATGATTAATTCTAGTAAAATGCTTACCTTCGAGTGTAGTTGTACAAAAAGAATGATTTTCAGGTATATTTTTATTGAAATTTAAGTTTTTAATACAAGTAATTGGCATATTATTACCAGTACTTAATATTTTTAGTATATCGTTAAATGGAACTGAATCAATTTTCTCACAACCTATTTGGTTTATTACTATATTATTAATATGTTTATTATCTATTGTTCCATTATTTATGTTATTATTACAGTTATTTTGGTTTATATTTTGTATATTTTTATTTTTTAATTTATTATTTTCTGTTACTAATATTTTTTTCTTTGATTCTAGTATTTCAATTTCTTTTTTTAATTTAATTAATTTATTATTTTTACATTTTTTTTCGTGACGCCATTTATTATTATAATGGCTGAAAATTTTATTACAAAATTTACATATTTTAGTTTTTTCTCCTTCAATATTTTCACAATGATTGTTTTTGATTGGTAAATGATTATGCATATGATTATTTTTGATTATATCATTTGTATGAAATTTTTTGTTGTGGTTCCATAAGCTTTTGTAACTTGAATATATTTTATTACATTGTTTACAACTATGTAATCCATCAGTAATATCCATTTAATATATAATAGAAATTATATCCTTAAATGATTTTAAAAAGTGGAAAGTGGATATCCACTTTTATTAAATATTTTTTTTTTTTTCCAAAAGATTTTATTACTTTTTGTTTGTAAAGTTGTAATCTTATTAACAAGATCAAATGTACCCTTATTCCAGCACTATCAATAAGTTAAATAAATTTTTGATTAATTGATTTTCAGAACAATAAAAAAGATTATAATTTTATGTAATTTTAGAAGGTAATAAAACTGTACTATTTATATAATCAGTTGTGTTTATAATTATTTAATTGATTATAAAATGTATTTTTTTACTATAGATGTATATTTATTAATAAAATAAATTTTTAATTAGAATACTAATTAAATATCCCAAATATCATCGAGTTTTAATTCTTCACCTTGTGGTTCTTCTGAATAATCGAATATATCAGATTCATCAACCGTAACAGATTGTTTAGGCTTACCAATATGATTTAAATCATATAACTTTTGAACTTCTGCTTCACTATATTTATGATTTATAAAATATTGATTCTTTGAAATACCAGGTTGAATTACAATATAATCTTTGACTTTAATTATTTCTTTATTTGGTCCTGCACTAAAACTGCGTAGAGCTGATGCTTGAACTTCAATGTTTTCATTAAAAATATGAACATTAAAACGACAACTACCTAGTGTTCCAGTAATTACACCAATCATTTCACCTTCATTCTCATTTGGAATTTTTAAATCATTACTAATAAAAATACGTTTTCCTCCTTTACTATGTTTTTTAATATGTGTATCTCCTTTTCCCATATATGTAATATATTGTAACCTATATTTTTTTTTTTCAATTTTTTTATATTATATTGTAATGACTGATTATAAAAATAAATATATTAAATACAAAAATAAATATATAAATTTAAAAGGTGGTAAAATACCATTTTATAATCCTAATTCTGAAGAACTTAATGAAACACATATTTTTCCTACAGAAAATAATATAATATTTGATGTAAACCATTTTATATATACGAGAAAACCACTAAATAATTCATTAAATTTTAAAGATATTTTTAATTTTCAAGAAAATAAAATAATTATTAATGAAGAAAATATAATACCATTCCATACATTATTTTTACAGTTCAATTTTAATATAATTGAAAATTTTAAAAATTTATGTGAAATGTCAAAATTATCAAATAGGGAAAAAAAAAGTGTAATAAATAAATTTATGGAACATTTTGTTTTTTCTAAAGATGGAAGATATATTGGTGTATCAGCAAAACCAAATCAATTAACAAAATATATTTATATAAATAAAATACTTGAATATTTAAGAATTATTTATAATACAGATATAAATATTAAAGATCAATTATTAGTATTATATGATTTGAATGAACAAAAATTAATTGATTTATATGATATGTTTGATGTGTATAATGATTATACAAATAGAAATATAAAACTTGATGATTATAAAGCTATAATTTTAGAAAATAAGAATAAAAATGAAATTGATCTAATTATTGGAAAAGAAATAGAATATATTGAATCTTTTAGAAAATTTATTAAAATTATCGATAATATGGACAACTCACTAAATAATTTTCTTAAAATTAAGCCCTCATTATTATTTTTTTCATGTTACCTAAGTGAAAGACTTAAAAATAATTGTTTAACAATTGGAAGAATATCATCAAAATTATTTTGTATTAGTATGTATGATTATGTATTAAATCTTATTGGTAATAATACACTACCTGAACCAATAGAAAACCCTACAGTAAAAAATTTATATAACTTTTCACTTTTACCAAATGTTTACAATTATGGTAAGAGTGTTTATGATGGTAATTCATATGCTGATTGTGTAGAAACAGGTTTATTACATTTAATAAGATGTTTGATTTATAATACAGAAACACAAAATTATGATCTTTCATTATTAGAAAATATAAAACATAAAATTGATAATGAAGAATCTACAATAAATCAAACAATTAATATTGAATTACTCAATTTATTACAAAGACTTACATTACAAAATGAAAACAGTGATGAAATAAAAAATGTATTTTCAAATATTGTTTCTAATATTGAAGATGCACAAAAAGCAAATATTTATAAACAAGGAAACTATGAAATTAAATCTTCACAAACTAATTTTAATTTTATGATTAAAAAATTATTAGGAATTGATGAAATACAAAAAATTAAATCTGAAAATATTAAAATAAAAAAATCAGATAGATCTTATGAAATTAAATACGCAAATGTAGCAAGTAGTATAATTATTACTGTGATAATAGGTCATACATCTGTTGGTTATAATACAAATTATAAGAAAAATTTATCAAATTATATTTATAAAGACTTAATAATATTATTAACAGATAAATATTATATACATGATAAAATACATTTTGATATTGAAAAATATTTAATATATGAAAACCATATATTAAGTTTACATTTAAAATTTATGTTATTAAATAAAAATTTGTATTTTATTGGTGATGGAATAGAAACAACAGATTTAGTTACAATAATAATTAAAAAATCAAAAGTTATATTACCATTCTTTAGTAAAGCTTCTGCAAATTTTACAGAACAAGAAATAATATCTATTATATTAGAAAGTCAATTAATAAAATATATTTTTTATAGAATAGATGAGTTATCTGATATTCCAGAATCTATCAAAATTTTTTCAATATTGTTTAATGAATATAAAGATGTTATAATAAATAATAATTATTATGACTTTATTGATCAGGAATATGATATAAAAATTCCTAGTAATACTAATAACTATACAATAAAAAATTTGGCAGAAGATCTAATTATTAAACCAGAATTTAATGAAATAATTGATAAAGATCTTGTTATTAAAACATTATTTTAAGCACCAAAATTTTTTCCTTTGACACCATTCCATTCTCATCAATTCTTTAAACTTAAAAAAATCCATATCTGAATCAGGTTCATATTGTTGAATTTCATTATTATCATCCAAGTAATCAAAATAATCATAATGACGTTGATTTTCATTATCATACATATAACATTGAATTGTTATGCATGTTTCTTTATTTGTTTCCAAATTTTTTAATTGATGAATTTGATTTAATGTTGGACTTATCCAAGTTATATCATCTTTTATAAAATTTGCATTTCCAAATGGTTTATCGGCACCTAAATATGCAAATAAACTAACATTAATTGTTCCTTTTAAAACACGGATAATTGCATGAGCTTCTGCATGATTATGTATAGGAGAATAATGACCAACCGGCCAAATTTCCATAACATATGGTATTCCTGGTGATTCTCCGTTATTTTGTCCTAATGTAATTCTTAAATAAGTTTCTAATATATTTGGTTTGTCTTTATTAAATTCACGGCTTTTTTCTTGTAACTTTTCATAACACCATTTTCCTGGTGTTTTTATACTATATTCAATTGCTTTTGAAAAATCTGGAAAATCTTTATCATTTAATATAAATTTTTTTCCTGCAATGCTATTATATAAAATTTGACTTGTTGGTGATAATGATGCATATGGTATAAATAAATTTTGTGCAATATCATTCATTTTTAGTTCATCAGTATTTTTAATACATAGTGGTACTGAATTTGTAATTGGATCTCTCAATAATTTTATTGGTTCAATATTTTGTAAATCATAAATATTAACTAATTTTTCCATTTTTTTTTTCATGTCTATAAAATTACACATAAATGTTTGTGTTTCTATTCTTGGTTCTCCAATTCCAAATTGTATTTTCTCATTTTGTGAATCTAAACTCAACCAAAAATATTTACTATCAATATCTTTTAGCATTTTATTATAATTAATTTCGTTTTGTGAATCTAAACTCAACCAAAAATATTCTTTATTATTATCTATTCCTTTTTTATTAAAAAGTTGATTTGTTTGATTAAGAAGTTGATTTGTTTGATTAATAACTTCATTTGTTTTATCAAGAAGTTCATCTGTTTGGTTATTTGATTGATTATTATTTTTATTATCAGTTATATCAATTTGATTATTACTTTCTTTTATATTTATATGATTATCATTTATATTTATTAAAAGTTCGAATGTATTATCTTTATTACCAATTTTAAAAGTTAATTCATCATCTTTTTTTTTATATTTAAAAATAAAAACACCTTGACCATGAACAAGAAATTTTATTGAATTTTTGTTTTTTATTTTTAATGATTTTGGTAAACTATTTTTTTTATTAGTAAGTGTCATATAAATATAAAAAAAATATATCTTTAATTATTTATCTTCATCACTTGAATCTATATAATTAAAATTTTCATCAATTAATAATTCTTCATCAGAATTATCGTTTTGTTGTATTAATTTCCAAGTTTTTAATTAATATTTTGCATAAATAATTAAGCGGAACAATTTTCACAAACTGAATGTTCTTCTGTAAGAGCTTTAACTTTATTTAAAATATTATTATCAACAGTAACCTTAGTAGCTTCTTTTGCAGGTTTACTCCTTAAATAATAAATACCAGTTTTAAGACCATTTTTCCAAGCCCAAAAATGTGATGAATGTAATTTTTGAAAATCAGGTACTGGCATAAATATATTCATACTTTGGGTTTGATCAACAAATGGTCCTCTTGCAACTGCATTTTTTAATGTCCAAATTTGTTTAATTTCCCAAATGGTTTGAAATAATCTTCTAATTTTTGATGGAATTTCATTAAAATTACTAATTGAACCATTATTTGCAATAATCATTTGTTTCATCTCATTTGACCATAAATTTAAATCATAAAGTTCATCAATTAAATATTTATTAACTAATGGAAAATCACCGGCTAATGTTCTTCTTGTATAAATATTATTTGTGAAAAATTCAAAGCATTCATTATTTCCAAGAATTTGACTTGTCGATGCAGTTGGCATTAAGGCAGTGACTAATGAATTTCTTACACCATATTTTTTAATTGATTCAGTTAATTCTTCCCATCTTTCTTTATACATTAATTCATTTCTATCAATATTCCACAAATCAAATTGGAATTTACCTTCACTAATTGGTGAACCTTTAAATGTTGAATATGCACCTTCATCATTTTCTTTGGCTAAATCATGTGAAGCAGTAATAGCAGCTAAATATATAGTTTCCATCATTTTTTTATTAAATTCTATAGATTCATCAGAGTCATAAGGTATTTTTAATAAAACTAATGCATCAGCTAAACCTTGAATTCCTAAACCGATTGGTCTATGTCTCATATTAGATAATTCAGCTTCAGGAACAGGATAATAATTAATATCAATAATTTTATTTAAATTTTTGGTTGCAATATAAGCAGTATCATATAATTTATCATAACTAAATATTCCTTTAACATATTCAAATAAATCATCATATCCACCAATGTGTTTATCATTATGATAAATTTGTGGATATGTATTGGCATTACTGGGTAATTTATTTTTAATTTCTAAATATTTAATACCTTTATTAGTTAAAAATGTTTTTGCATAAGTACAATATTTACAGTTATCTTTACTATAGATAACCCATTCATCATCTTTATTAAAAATAAATGGTTCAATAAATTTATTAATAGCAATTGATGCCAAATTACATACGGCATATTCTTTATCATCAGAGTATTCAACAATTTCATTACATAAATTTGATGATTTAATTACACCTATATTTTTTTGGTTTGATTTTTTATTAACAGAATCTTTGAAGGTTATATAAGGTGTACCAGTTTCAACTTGTGATTCTAGAATTAATTGCCAAATATCACGAGCTTTAACTTTTTCTTTAAATTTATTTTCTTTAACATATGACCAATATAAATCTTCATAATCATTACCATATACATCAGATAATCCTTTACAAGTATCCGGACACATTAAATACCAATCATCATTATTTTCAACTTGTTTCATAAACAAGTCAGAAATCCATAGAGCAGTAAATAAGTCTCTAGCTCTTTCAGTTTCTGCTCCAGTATTTTTACGAAGCTCTAAGAAAGCTTTTATATCTGGATGATGAGGTTCCAAATAAAAAGCTATGGATCCTTTCCGTTTCCCTCCTTGATCGATGTAACGTGCTATTTCATTATATACTTTTAACATTGGTATGATGCCACTTGATGGTCCATTAGTTCCCCTAATTAAAGAATCTTTAGCTCTAATATTTGAAATATGAATACCAATACCACCACCCCATTTACTAATTTTAGAAACATCCGACCATGTCTTGGTAATACCTTCTAACGTATCATCAGAACCAACTAAATAACAACTAGATAATTGTGATCGTTTGTTTCCAGAATTAAATAATGTTGGTGATGCATGTGTATAATATCCTAATGACATAATATCATAAGTTTTTTTTGTTAATTCCAAATTACCTTTATTTATAAATGATGCAACCCTCATAATCATATCTTGTGGTCTTTCAATAATTTTATTACCAATTTTAATAAGATATGCTCTTTCTAATGTTTTAAAACCAAAATAATCATAAATATAATCTCTAGAATAATCAATCATTGAATTAATTTTATTTTTATTTTCATTAATCCAATTTAGCCAATCTGAATCTAAAATATTTAACTCTTCTTGAATTAAATTCTCTTTTTCAACAAATGTATCTAATGTTTTTTTGTGTAAATTGCTGATTAATATTCTAGATGCTACTGAAGAATATAAATAATGTGTAGTACATAAATTTATACAAATTTTTGCAGACTCTAAATCTAATTCCTCAGTTGTAATACCATTATAAATAGATGCTACTGTTTTTTGTGCAATAATAACTGGATCCACGTACTTTTTCTCATTATCATCAATAAGTTTTGAAATTCTTTCTGTAATTTTATCAAAATGTACGGCTTCCATTTTTCCATTTCTTTTCATAACAAACATACTATCCATATAATTAAATTTATATATTTTTATATTCAATTTTTTGTAATTATAACAAATCAATATAAACATTATGATATAATTAATCATTAATTTTTAAAAATTTTTCCCATATACCATTTAATTGCATAATAATTTTTATCAAATAATTTATAATATCCATGATAATTTACATTAATAATTGATTTATTTTTATATTTAATAGTTGATTTACTACGTAATTTATTAATAAATATTTCACTATAATTTGGTTTATAAAAATATTTTGGTTTTATGTGTTTTGCAATTTTATATAATAAGCAAGGACCTGTTGGACATAATGCACATGTGCCATAATAATTTTTGTTTACATTAATAGTAACTTGATTAATTAGTTTCAACATTAATGGATTATTTTTTTCAACTAATATTATAGCATTTAAATAAGCTGTAAGAATATAATCTTCTGTTAAAATTATTTTTTCATCTTTATCAATAATATCTCTTAAAGGAACTCTTAATATTTGTTTAATATCAAAATAACAACCACCAGTTATATATAAAATACAATATCTAAAAAGATCAGCCTTATATGCACCTGGTATTAATTTATTATACGTATTTAAAACTTGATCATCAAAATGTGTTTTTATAAATTCAATACAATCATTATCATCATATAATTTATATTCATATTCAGGATTTAAATCAATAAATGTTTGAATAGCACTATAACACGCATTACTAACTTCATTACTTTTAGTTGTTTGTATTATTATTTTTGGAATATTTTGTTCTTGATTAGTAACAGTTTTTTCAAGTTTAAATGGTGTTTCATAATTTAAAATGATCTCATTAGTATCATTTTCTTTTATTGTAATATAAATTTTTTCAGTTTGTTTAATATTATATATACAAACCATAAAGGAACTAAATATTTTATCATCATCAAGTTTTCTAATTATTATTTTACAATTGTTATCATTATTCCAATAGATAATTATATGAAAATCACTAAAATCATATTTATCTTTAATAATCTTATATTTATTCTCTATTGGAATTAAATTTCTTGGAGGTAAATATTTAGTTATTATTTTTGTATTAGCATTTAAGTTATTTTTTTTTACTAATAAATGAATTGTTTCATTATATATTGATAAAAAAATTATTAATATATTTATTAATAAAATAAAAAATATAATCAATAAAAAATTTTTATTCATTATATTAGTTGTTATATTTTTAATTTACAATAAATTCTATATTTTTTAAAAATCATCTAATGCCACAAATGATGCATTATTGCTTGTATTAAGTACAGAAGCTTTTTGATATTGAGTAGGTCTTGACTCAAAAAAATTAGTTTTACCTTCAATACTAATTGATTCCATAAAATCAAAAGGGTTAGAAGTGTTCCATATTTTATTATATCCTAATGATTGAAGTAATCTATCTGAAACAAATTCAATATATTCTGACATTAATTTATCATTCATACCTAATAATGAACAAGGTAATGATTCACAAATAAAATTTTTTTCAATAGAAACTGCATCTTTAAACATATTATGTACAGTATTTTCGCTGATTTTATTTTCAATCATAGAATATAATAAAACAGCAAAATCAGTATGCATACCTTCATCTCTTGAAATTAATTCATTTGAATCACATAAACCTGGCATAAGGTTTTTCTTTTTAATCCAATATATTGCACAAAAACTACCTGAGAAAAAAATACCTTCAACAATAGCAAATGCAATTAATCTTTGTGCAAAAGTAGAATTACTTTCAATCCATTTTTTTGCCCATAATGCTTTATTTGATATACAAGGATATTCTGTAATTGCATTTAATAATTTATTTTTTTCTAATGTATCTTTTACAATATTATCAATCATTAAAGAATATACTTCTGAATGTATTGATTCCATCATCATTTGAAATCCATATGCAACAATAGCTTCTCTAAGTTGTACTTCTCTAATAAATCTTTCACCTAAATTTATATTTACAATTGTATCACTTGCAGCAAAAAAAGCTAAAACCATTTTTATAAAATGTTGTTCATTTTCATTTAATGAACAAAAATCTTTATAATCTTTTGAAAAATCTATTTCTTCTGCTGTCCAAAATGCAGCAACTTGTGTTTTATATGCTGACCAAATATTATGATACATTATTGGATATACTGTTAATCTATTATTTTCAGTCATTAATAATGGTTCATTTGAATCAATATTGATATTATTTTCAAAAAAATTTTGTGAGGTTTCCATAACTTATTATATATACCATAATAAAAATATTTTACAATTTTTTATATTTTAATTTTTAAACATAAATTTATATTTAAGATTCATACTGGAACAATAAAAAAAAATCTAGGCATAATATAAGATGACATTTCTTGGTAACAATTATGATAGACCTAAATTAACAGAATCTAAAATAATAAAAAAAATTATTGACACACAAGTTATTGAAATACCAAAAGAACAAAAAATATTTAATTATATTATGGAATTTCTATTTAATAATTATCAAACAATTATTTTTTGTACGATTATTATTTTAGCTTTATATTGGAGATATGAAGAAACCAAAAAAAAAAAACAAATAGAAAAATTATATAATGATGATTTTTTAAATTACTGATTTTATAATGCGCTAATTTATATAAAGATTTTTTTATATAATATGTTAATAAATGAGTTTTTATCCTGAAAATATACACAATGAATTTAATAATTTTATTATTAATTTAAATGAAATATTTCCAAATAATGAGTTGATATTGTCACTAATTAATGAAACTGTAGAACAACGAATAATACGTATACAAAAATTAAATAAAACATTAAGTTTAAATGCAAATTTTAATAATTTTTGTAAATCAAAAATTAAAGTTTTTTCACATAAAGATAAAGATACCCATCAAATTTCTGAAAGTTTATTTGGATCACACCTTTCATTAAAAAAAATTTTTAATAATCAACCAGATAATGTTAAAGAAAAATTATGGTTAAATTTACATAAAATCTTAAAATTATTTTTAGACCAAGAAAATATTTCAACACCTTCAAAACAACTAGAAGAAAGAATTAATAGATTAAAAGAATGTTTAATTAATAAAGTATTTAAATTAGATCAAACAAAAAAATCTATTCAAAACTTATTCCAGACTGACAAATTAAACGAACCAACTAATAATATGATTAATGATATCTTTAAATCCTTTGAAGATGCAATGACAGGTAAAAATACAATGGAAAATATATTAAATTTATCTGGCGAATTAACTAAAAAATATGAAAGTAAAATTAATAATGGTGAAATTGATTTTAATGGTTTAATTGATAGTTTAAAATCAAATGTTCCTGGTATGGAAAATATGAAAAATATTATTGATCCATTATTAAAAATGAGTGGAACTACTGAATCAGAACAAAAATTAGAACCTATCATTATTGATGAAAATTTTTCAACATCAAATGTAGAAATAGGTAAACTCGATGAAGTCAATGAAAAACCAGTCATAAGCAATATGTTAAATATGGTTAATAATTCAGGTCTACTTGGAATGTTATCTGGCGATGAAGCAAATAACTTTAGTAAATTGTTTGATGTTGTTAACAAATTAAAAGAAACTGGACTAGATAATAGAGATGAAATTAATAATATTTTTAAAAATGATTTAGGTTTAGATGTTGATAAAATTAATCAAGAAATGGCATCATATATTAATAAAGTTGAAGAATAATTTTTACTAATTATTTATATAAATTAATGAATAATTATGAAAAATACATAAAATACAAAAAAAAGTATTTAGAATTAAAAAAAGAATTAATTATTGGTGGATCAGGACTCGTGAAACAAAGACCTAGTAAATCTTTACAGAGCTTATTTGACGATTTAATATTACGTGTTGATGATTTGATGTTACTTATCGATGGTCATAATCTGTATAAATAATACAAAAGTAATATAAATCATTTTTTTTTATATATCTTATATTTATATATCTTATATTATATATGGATTATCAGGAAAAATATTTAAAATATAAAAAAAAATATTTACTTTTAAAAAAAATGCAAGGTGGTAATAAAGATAGAGATTTCAGTCAAGGGCGTAGTAACGGTCAAGGACTAGGTTTCAATCAAAGGCTTCGTAACGGTCAAGAGCCTAGTAACGGTCAAGGACTAGGTTTCAATCAAAGGCTTCGTAACGGTCAAGGACTAGGTTTCAATCAAAGGCTTCGTAACGGTCAAGGGCCTAGTAACGGTCAAGGGCCTAGTAACGGTCAAGGGCCTAGTAACGGTCAAGGGCCTAGTAACGGTCAAGGACTAGGTTTCAATCAAAGGCGTAGTAACGGTCAAGGACTAGGTTTCAATCAAAGGCGTAGTAACGGTCAAGGACTAGGTTTCAGTTTCAATCAAGAGCCTAGTAACGGTCAAGGGCGAGGTTACAGTCAAGGTCTAGGTAATACAGTAGTTAAAACATTTCCAGGAAAAGGTAAATTAATTCAAGTACCTGAAAATGGGAAGAGGTTGAGAACACAGCCTAATAGTGGAAGTATGGAAGGAATGTCGAATCAATGTTTTTGGATTTCTATTCTTCAACATTTGCATAAAAATGGACATCCAGATCTTACATTAAGACAATTACGTAATTTAGCTGGTTTAGATTCTTCTACTGAAAGAATAATGTTTGATTCAACAATACCATCATTTAGTTCAGCTGCAGATAGAATTTGTGCATTATTTGATTTACAGATAATAGTAGTACCTGTTACTAGAAGTGGTACTGTATTATTCAATGGTGATTCAGTGGCCGTATTAGGTTCTGGAAATAATAGACTTAAGATTGCACAATATGGTCTTGATCATTTTATGTTAGTCTTAGAAGATGGTAAAGATCAATTATCATTAAACCCACATGTTCCTTTTAAACCTCTTGTAAATGTTAATGGTAATTTAACTGAATTAGATAGTTTAACTAAAAGAAAACAAGAATTATTTGAAGAACTACATTCAGCAACCCAATATTTATATATATTAGAAGAAGATCAACTATCTAAAAATGAGAGATATTCTCAATTACTTGAACTAAAAGATCAAATTAAAAGATCTGATGCATATTATAGTGATGAAAAAAGTATATTCCTAACAAATCTAGACAAAGATATTGATGACTTAGTAAAATCTTTTTCTTTTTTAAATAGTAAAATAAGTGACATCGAAAATCAAATTAAAAATTTACAAAGTTTAATAAATGAATTATAAATTCTTAATCATATAATATCCATTTAAAGTATATTAGATGGAACAATTAAATATATAAAAATAAAACCATGTATAAATCTGTAATTTCCAATAATTGATTTATTTATGGTAGTTTATGAAAAAAATCTTTTAATATACTCTAAAGAATTATTGAAGCAGTAAAATTTTGAATTTAACAAATTTATTATTTCATACAATTTAATATATAGTTTATTATATATATGTCATATAGAGAAAAATATTTAAAATATAAAGAAAAATATTTTAATTTAAAAGGTGGGTTTTTAAATAGAATATTACAAAAAAAACATGGACAATTAAAACCAGGATACGAACAAGCTATAAGAGAACAAGAACAAGAACGACCGATGGCAATAGAACGAGAACGACCGATGGCAATAGAACGAGAACGACCGATGGCAATAGAACGAGAACAAGAACGACCGATGACAATAGAACCAGAACAAGCGAAAGTAATAAAAAGAGACTTCAGTAAAGGACTAGGTTTCAATCAAAGGCTTAGTAACGGTCAAGGCATATACGAGAAAGAACAAAGAAAACCAAGTGAACGCGCACTCGAGATAGCAAGAAGAAAAATAGGCGAAAGAGTTATATTAAATCCAGGTCATAAAATAATAATTATTCGTAACGGTATAATAGTTAAAAAAATTGAACTGCAAAATGAGTGTAAAGTACTTTATATAAGTATCAATGAATCACTCTCTAATCAAGAAACTATAATGTATGGTATTAGAATATTAACATCCGTACCTGAATTAGAACCTTATGTTTCTCATGAATATGAATATGCATATGCATTTACTCAACAATCTCCATCACCTCCACCACCTCCTCAAAAATCTTATGAATCTGCTGATTCATCACACACACAACCTAATCAGCTTAAACGATTAGTATTAACAGACGACGGTATTTTATTACTCCATGTAAATTCAATATATGAAGGAATTCCTCAAACAGTATCAGAAATAAAGGTGGCTGATTATGATTCATTAAACATGACTAAAGATTCAATATATGTCGATAAATCAACTAAACTAATTCGAATATGTGATATAAAAAAAATATTTGAAAACTATGCGGAATACCAAAGTTTTCTTCGTTGTAAAGAAAAGTCTTATATGTCAAGTTCAAATAAAAAACATGAAAGGTATGCAAAAAATTTGTAGATCAAATTATAACTTTACAAAGTTTAATAAATGAATTATAAATTCTTAATCATATAATATCCATTTAAAGTATATTAGATGGAACAATTAAATATATAAAAATAAAACCATGTATAAATATAACCATAATTATTTTTAATACAAAATTTAGAGAAAAAGATAATGTTACTGTATTCAACTTCACATAATAAACAAATATCTGGTTCATATTTAGAAATGATATCAATTATTAATTTTTTTCTATAATTCCAATAAATAAATTTTTCTTTTTTTATACTTGCATATTTTTTTTCCAAATTGGTGCATCTGCTAAAATATTAAATGACATTATTTTTAAGTCATCTGATATTTTTTTTATGTTTTTTGATTTAGAGTTCATCTATAATAATAAGTATATAATATTACTAAATTTAGATAAATGATATTGAAAATTAATGTTTAATAAATGGATTAAAAATCTTTTATCATATAGTGTTCTTTTAAACTATATCCACATTTATTTTTATAATATTCTCTAGCACCGATACCTGCAATAATAGCTACTTTATTAAGACCATATTTCTGAATAATATCTTCAGCAGTTTTAATTAATTTTTGACCAATTCCTTTATGTTGTGATGATAAATCATTATTAGTACCAACTTCTGATGAAATACCATAAACATGTACTTCACGAATAATACCACAATTATTAATTTCTGGTACGAAATCTCCACCAGGTGTTGGATCAATTCTCAATCTTAAAAATCCAAAACAGTGTTCATATAATTTATCATTACCACCATAATAAATTATTTTGTTTAATAAAATTTTATTTACAAAATATAAAAATAAAAATAAAACATAACTAAATGTCCAATAATATTTTTCTGTTTCATACGTAATATGGAACTCTAAACCATCTGATGCAATATATTTCCTTACTACTAATTTGATATTATCAAACTTGTAATTATTATTTTTAACTTCTCTACATCTAATACAATTACATTTTTCTCCATTTTTAGTCATTCTATCTAATACTAATTGTCTTAAATTACTTACTTTATTATAACCAACTGTTATACTCTTTTTAGGAATATCTCGAATTAATCTTTCAATTCTAACCCATGATTTAACTCTAGATTTATAATAAATACAAACATCAAATAAATCATTTAGATTTTCTTCAGCATAAGGTTTATAAGTGCCTTTTTCATACCATTTATTGATATCACTATTTACTATTAAATCATCTGAAGCAGATTTTATAACAGCAGTAGGATAAATTTTAATATCATCAAATTGTAAATTACTATCCTCCAAAAGTCTTTTAAACATCAAAATATCTTTTTCTTTTGTTGATGATGGTAAATCAGGCATTATATGAATAACAATTTTTAATCCAACCATTTTTAATAATCTAATTGCTCTAATTGTATGTTTTGTTAAACAACCCCTATTAATATATTTTAACACATTATCATCAGTATGTTGAACACCAATTTGAACTCGTGTAACTCCATAATTTAAATAATCACAAATTGATTTTTTAGTTATATAATCTGGTCTGGTTTCAATACTTAATCCAATTACACCATATAAAGATGTTTGGTTAATATTTATTTCTTCTGCAATACTTAACATTTTACGAGGAGTTTTTTCTCCAAAAGTATTAAATGACCAATATAATTCATTTATTACTTGATCTCTATAACTTTTTGGCATTACATCCCATGTTCCTCCTGATAATATTACTTCGATTTTCTTTTTTTTCTTATTTTCTTTAATATTACCAGTATTAATATAAGATTTTAATCTATCATTTACTTGACCTTTAATGTCAAAATTAGAGTGTAGTGCTCTCATCATTGCAGGTTCAGTTGATATGTATGATTTTGGTTGTGTAGGTTTACCATGTAAATCAGTTTCAGTTGGGCAATATGCACACTTTTCTGGACAAGAAAATTTTACATTATTACCAGGTTTTGTTACAATTGTAACAACTAAAACACCTGATTCACTACGTGTAACTTTTTTAATCATCCATCTTTTCATATTATTACTGATTTTGATTTCACTAAAATTATTTTGATATACTTTTCTAATTTCATTTTTACTAGGAACAATAGAATATTTTTTACATAATAATTTAAACTCTATATCATAATTTAAATTATTACTATCTTTTGAAATAAATTCAAATACTAAATTATTAATTTCTTCATTTTGATATTTACTTTTAATAAGATCTTCAATTTCAATCATAATCAATATTTATATGTTAACAATAATTAATTTTCAATTTTTTGTATATTAGATTTATCTATTGTAAAAACTATATCATCGTAACGATTTTTATTTGGTCTTAAATCATAGATTTTTATAAATTGTTTTAAATCTTCGGGAACTTCATTTTTAAGTATATCAATCCAATCCCACGATTGAACATCTTCTATAATTAATATACCATCATCTGTCATTATTTGGGAATACAATTTTATAAATTTTTTCATACTTTCTAAAGTATGTGGTCCATCATCTAACATAAAATCATATTTAATATTTTTATTTAAGAAATTATTAATAAAAAAGTTATCATTGTATGCATCACATGATGTATGTAATATAATATTATTTTTATTTTTAATACCTTCCCAAACTTTATCAATTTTCATTATGTCTATTCCATATACATTTGCATTTATAAAAAAATTACTCCATAATTTTATACTTCCACCATCTTGTATTCCAACTTCTAGTACATTTTTAGCAGTATCTTTTTTATTTATCAATAAATTTTGATATAGTTCTAAATATGAATGTACTGTATTTTTATCAGTTCTTGAATTATCAACTAATTCTAATAAACTCATTATATTATATTTTATAATAAAAAAAAATTTAAAATTATATTTTGCATATATATTAATGGATTCTGATTATGAAGAATTAGAAAAGTATAATTATAATACAACAAATAAATATTTACATAATTTAGGGAATGATTATTTTAATGATAACAATTATTGTAATGCATTAATTATTTATAATAAATTATTAGAAAATATAATAGATAATGAATTAATTTCTATATTATATTCAAACATAAGTGCATGTTATTTAAAATCAGAAAATTATCATAAAGCACTTGATAAAGGAATAAAAGCATTAAATTACAATAATAAAAATTCAGTTGCATGGGGTCGTGTTGGTTGGGCATCAAAAAAATTAAAAAAACACGATGAATCATTACAGGCATTTAAAATAGCAAATAATTTAAATCCATATAATTTTAACTATAAAAATGAAATATATTATTATAATACAAAGAAGATTGATAAAATAAATTTTTTTGAATTATTTAAATCGAGTGATTATATAATAAAAAAAATATCAGATGAAAATTTTAGAAATAAAATATTAGTAAATTCATTAAATCCTGAAAATTTAATGAAAGATTATGAGTTTGTTAAATTGATTGATCATATTGTTTATAAACTTTAGTTAAACTTCTTCAATTTCTTCATTTTTACTATCTTCTTGGTCATCAAAAATAATACTTTTTTTAATATTATTATTTAATATTTTTCTAATATTTATATTTTTAATGTTTGAAGCATATTCTCTTTCTTTTGAAACTTTTAAATTTTTTTCATTATTTTTATTACATAATTTAATTGGTGGAAAACCTCCATTTGGTAAACTATTATTCATTATCTAAAATTAGAAAAAAACCTTATTTTTAAACTATAAAATTATTTTTTTCAAATTGTCTTGAATCATAAATTTGACCAAATTCAAGTGTTAATGAATAATCCATTAAATTCAAATCTACAGTAAACCCAGATGGTAATATTAATTCAATTTCTAATTTATTAATATTAACGGGTTGCTTAAATTCATAATTTTTTGTTAAAAAATTAGCACCGTTATCAAAAACAAATTGATTATCGAATAAAATAACTTTTGCTAATAAATTTTTTTTTTTAGTTTGATTATAAATAACACCATAATCATTTATTCTAACAAATAAATATTCTTCTTTAGTTGTATCTAGAAATGAATCACTTTTCCAATAATATACTCTTGAACCACTGACTATTTTAAATGGTTGTAATTCATAATTATATTTTTCATCATTTTGTCTATAACCTAATAAATAACCTAATGTTTGTAATGTATTATCGTTTGAAAAAATAAATCCAAATTTATTAGCTGATTCTATAGTAATTTTGTAATCAATTGGATCCCAAGAAATATCAAAAGTGATATCATTTATTTTTAAAATATTTTCTATTGCAGTAATAATGGTTTCAGAGTTATAGTTTCCATCTTTTATTTTAATATCATAAACATCAGTTTCTGTAACAATTTTAAAGTAAGTATTAAAATATTTTTCGGAAAATGTATAAAAAGTAGTAGGCAGTTCTATACTTGATAATCTTATATATTTAATATTTTTTAATGGTTCATTTAATTCATAAGTAAAAAATCCAGGATTTAAATATTTTTTCTTATCTCTATATCTTGAATCAATATTAATTAAAATATTTTCCATTATATTATTAATTATAATAAATATTTATTTAAACATAATATTTTAACATATTTATCTATCTAAACTAATATTTTAATTTATAGTTATTATTTTTTAATATTTCACGAGCTAAATTTAATTTATCTTCTAAAAATTCACCATTAGATTCATTTATATCATATAAAATCATATATTGTAAATATTCTAATTTTAAATCAGTATTATCATTTGTATTTATTTCAATTGACATATCACTAAAATTAGTTTTTATAATATCAAAAATTTTTAATAAAGGTACAAACTTTTGGGTTTTATTATGAAATCTATTTAATAACATAATTTCATTATTAAATTTTTCCTGATCTTTATTAATTATTGTCTCTAGAATTCTATTAAAAGAATTAATAATTTGTTTGTCATCTAGTTCTGTATTTCTTTGATTTGTAATTAAGTTTTTATTTGAATAGTATGATTTTGATTTATACATATTATTTATATATATAAATTAAAAACTTACACGAATATTATTATTTTTTTTTTCTATTTCTTTTATTTCAGAATCGTTTTTTGTTTCATCAGTATCATCATGAAAAACTTTTTTCATATGATTTAATGTACAACATGTTCCTTTGTTATTACAGGTATATTTAATATATTCATTATTATTAATATTACCTATATAATTAGAAAATAATAATCTATGTAATGAAACTTTTTTATTTTTATAAAAAAAACTAATATAACAATTATTTTTTTTTGATTTTAAATTAGTTACATAACCTAACCATATACAACAATTATCAGAAAATATATCTGATGGTAAATTATTACTTATTCTTATTAAATCTGTAAAAGTCAGTTTTTTATCTAATGAAATATCATTTTTTTGGTTTTTAATTAATTTAGATAATATTTCGGAAGGTTCTGTCATATTATATTACCTAATAAAATAATTTCTTTGTCAATATCATAATTAAATTTATCTTTACCACCCAATATTATGTTCTGTATTGTAATTTCTTTACCATTACCAATATTTTCATCTTTATATGTTGCTATAAAGTTTTCAATATATACATCTTCATCATTTATTATATTATTTAAAACTATATTTACAAATGCAAAATTATTACCATCATATTTTTTATCACCTACACGAATAGTATATTTTAATTTTCTTTTTAAAATAAATGTTTTTATTTTAATATTTTCAATATTATAATTATCTAAATCAACACCTTCTAAAACAATATTATTTATAAAAAGTATAACTTCACCTGGATATTTATTTAAATATTCTGAATTATATTTACTTATATTTACATTTTCATTATTTACTACACCATCTAATCTTAAAACTTCTAATAAAGTATTTGTTGTTCCATCATAAATTTTTGTTGTATCTTTAAAAATAATATTAAGATCTTTTTTGATAATACTAGAAATTAAAACTAAATCATTACAAGCATAGTTTTTATCATCTAATTGTAAATTTCTAACATAAACATTTTTATTTTTGTTTATTATTTCATTATCAAATTCAGCATCATAACTTATAATTTTAACATTATATTTTGAATCATATTTTTTTATTGTAGCTTTCTTATTGCCATCATATTCTTTTTCATTTATGATAATATTAATTGGAATAATTTTTGGTAATATTTCAGATTTTATTATACATTCATTAATGGTAATATTTTTATTATTTGTTATTATATTTTTAATAATCACATCATGCATACCAACATCTGGTGAAAGAAATTCAGCTTCATAACTTATAATATTATGAGTTGTATTAATTATAGCTTTTGTAGTATTATCATAAATTTTTTTATTTACTGTAATATCAATATCAATATTTGTTGAAATAATTGTTCCTAAAGCACAAAAATCTTTACAATAATAATTTTCATTTTTAAGTTTTATATTTTTAATAAATATTTTTTTATTTGAACCAACATTTGGATTATCAAATTCTGCATGATAATCTATAACTTCATTATTACTTAAATCAAAGGTAATAATATGATTTGTCGTATTATCATAAATTTTATTTTTAATAATTGGTATTATTGTTATTTCAATTGGTAATATAGATCCATATGTATAATATGTATTATTTAAAATATGATTTGGAATATGTCCACTTGTTATTTTAACAATAATTTTTTTATTATTACCTACATTAAAATCTTCATATTCGGCCTCATATGTAACATTATAATTACCTACTAAATTAACATTAGCTTTATTTGTATAATCAAAAATTTTATCTTTCGAAATAAATTTTATATCAAAATTACTAGGTAATATATTTCCCTTACATACAAAATTATTAACAATATAATTACTAATATACTCATTACCTTCTAATAAAATATTTTTTACAAATATATCTTTATTATCGCCAACATTTATATCATCAAAATTTGCTAAAAAAGATTTTATATTAATAACATCATTTTCTATAATGTTTATTGGTTTTAATTTTATATTAATATTTGTATTTCCATCAAAAAATTTTTCATTGTTTAAAATATCAAATAATAGCGGTTTTTTTGTTATTGATGATAGTGTTGTAAAGTCTTTACAATAATAATTATCTTTTGATATTCCACCATATTCAATATTTGAAATATTTACAATTTTTTTTACTCCAACATTTGCGTCTTTATATTCTGCAATATAATTTGATATATAAATATTATCATTAAAACATATTCCAACAATATTAATTATTTTAATATTTGCACTATTTGTTCCATCATATTCTTTATTTTGTGGTTCAACTACAATTGTTATTTGTTTTTTTCGAATATTTGCATATGCATATGAAATTTCACAATAATAATTATCATTCATAATTTGAATATTATTAATAATTATTTTTTTATTTTCTCCAGTATCTTTATTTTCAAAAAAAGCATTATAACTTTTTATTTTTATATTTTTATCAATTGATTTTAATTTAACATATGCAGTTGTAGTATTATCATATATTTTATCTATACCAATAAAATCAATATCTATTTTTTTTTTAAAAATATGTGGTTTATTTAAAATCAATGTATTAATTTTATAGTTTGATGAATCTTTTCCTATAAGTTGTAATATTGAATAAATAATATCTTTATTATTTTCTACATTTGAATTTTTAAATGATATTTTTGTTTTTATTTCAATTTCATCATCTTCAATTTTATTTATAAATTCATAGTTCCCTTTAATTGTATCTGTTTCATCATATATTTTATTCTCACCCAAAAATTTAACTTTTAATTCTAAAGGTAATATTGAACCATAAATTACAAAATCTTTTAAAATATAATTATCATTATCAGAAGTAATATTTGTTATATAAATTTTTTTTCTATTACCAACATTTTTATTTTCATAATGAGCATTATAGTTTAATATTTTCATGTTTAAATCATTAAAAGAAACTTGAGCAACATCTGTACCATCATAATATTTATTTATTGAATTAGCATCAAGAGTAATCTCTTTTTTAATAATATTACCAAATAGTGGTTTAGAAAGTAAAATATAATTATTATTTTTAAAAGGAACTATATTTCTTACAATTATTGGTATATTTTCTCCAATATCAGAAGTTTCAAAATATGCATCATATGAATTAATAAATATTTTTTCATTTTCAATAATTCCTTCAATATTATCAATTGTTAATTTGATTCTTGTATTTTCACCATATATAACTGTGGGACTTAAAAAACTAACATAAACTTCTTTTGGTTTTATTATAGCAAATGTTTCGTAAATACTTTCTGTAAAATAATTTTTACTGTCAATACCACCTAAAACAATATTATTTACAATTATTTTTTGTTTTCCTACAAATATATTTTCAAAATAACAATTATATGATTCAATAAATAGTTCATCCTTATCAATTATATTTTCTATTGTATATTTTACTTGTGCATCATTCATACCATTATATATTTTCTCTATTCCTTTAAAATCTATGTTTAATTTTCTACTTTTAATTACTCCTAATATTGTTGTATCATTATGAAATATATTTTTATTATTTAATATTTGAATATTTTTAATATGTATTTCTTTATTAAATCCAACATTTTTATTATCAAAATTTGATTCGTATTTTAAATTTATTTTTAAATCTTTATTTGTTATGTATTTTAATAAAACATCTGTTTTACCATCATAAATTTTTTCAACTTGTTTAAATAAACAATTTAATTTATAAGGTATTATCTTTAAATTACATATAGATTCTGATTCTACATCTAAATATAAATATTTAATGTTAATTTTATAATCATCAACATCTAAATTAATTGGAATTGAAATAATACCATTATTACTTATCGTAAAAATATCACTAGTAAATATTCCCCCTTTTGGATAAACTTCTAATGGATCTAAGTTATAATTTTCTATATTAGAATAAGGATTGTATTCATAAATAAATTCACGATTTTCAATATTAAATAATGGTTTTACTTTAATCTTATAAATTGTTGTATTTTTTATATTATTGTAATGATAATTTATTATTAAATCATAATTTCCAATACTTAATCCACTTTTAATATTTATGATTCCTGTTATTTCATCAATTAAAACATAATTTATTTTTGTTTCTAAACTAAAAATACCATCAAAAGGAAATATAGTTGGTGGATCAGATATATATATTTGTTTATATGATATATTAATATTATTAGTATTATAAATTATATATGGTAAAATAGAAAAGTTATATATAAAATAATTTGTTATGTTATTATAAACATAATTTATTTTTAATTCATATTTATCTATTTTTTTATTAAAATCACTTAAATTTACCAAATTATTTTCTATTAATAAATCTAAATTATTTGTTATTATTCCACCACTTGGTTTTGTTTCAATAATAATATTATTTAATTTTTCATAATAATTTATTTCTTGTTTTTTATTATCTTTAATATTAATATATGGTTTTACTTTAATGTAAAATTGTATTATTTTATTTACATCGTTTTTATTATAATTAATATCAATACAATAGTCATTACATTCTAAAAATTCATTTATATATATAATACCATTTTTTGGATTGATATGTATATTTTCATGATATTTAGTTAAACAAAATGTTCCAGTTATTTCTTCATTTGAATAAGGTATATCCGTTTGGAATTTTGTACCATAAATAATTTCAATTTTATTATTAAAATAACTAATATTAGGAATTATACATATTTCTGATATTGCTTCTGAAGTATAATTATTATATGTATAAAATAATTTTACAAAATATAATCCTGATATTATTGGATTTTTGATTGTAATTTTTCCATTTGAAGTATTAATTGATAAATTTTGATTTAAACTATTTTTTTCTAACTTATATATACCACCCAAGTCTGAATTCGCAGGTTCTGATAATTGTATTAAATTATTATAATCAATGTTTACTTTTTCATAAATTATATTAGGTTTTATATTCAATAATATATTAGTATTTATTGATATATTATTGTATTTATAAATAACAATTAAATTATAACTACCACTTTTTGGTTTGCTAATTGATATTTGACCTGTTATATTATCTATATATATACCTGTATAATCATTGTTAAATTTAAAAGTCCCACCATCAGGTTTAATATAAGGAATATCTGATTTAAAATCACTTATTTTTTCACATACATAATTATCTTTTTCATATTTAATAATTGGATATATATTAAATGTTGATATACATATTTGTTCAATATTTTTAATTTTAGAATTTATAACTAAATTATATATACCTGCTATAATATCATCAGTAAAACTTATTTCACCTGTTTCATTATCAATATTAATATTTTCATAATTTTCTTCAAATTTATATTCACCAATTAATTTTTGTGGATTTGTTATAGGTAAAAAATTGTTGTATTTACCATTATTATAAAATGATGTAATTTTATATGTAATATTTGGTTTAATAATAATTTTAAGTATAATTTGATCATTTTGTGTAATTACTGTAACATCATAGACTCCTATATCTATTTTTGATCCAATATATATACTACCGTCATCTTTATTAATATCAAAAATATCATTGTATTTATCTAAACCAAATTTTGCATTACTATCCGTATATATTGGTGTTTCAATATATACGGATGTTTCAATATATACTGGACTTTCAATTAAATAATCATGACCGTAAGCAACAATATATTCATCAAATTTATATTTTATTGACATTATTAATTATTAGAATATTTTTGATTTTTTTGAAACTTACTTTATAATTATATCAACTACATAGTTTATATAATTATATTTATTACCATGAATCAAATCTTTATTACCATGAATCAAATCTTTATTACCATGAATCAAATCTTTCCTCATTATTAAATTTTAATTTTGGATCAGTTAATCTTTCTGTTTCTTTTTTATAATTATGCATAGCTTCTTCAATACTTATATTATTTATATTATTTAAATCAACAGATTGAATTTTAAATGCAGCATCTAAACTAGTATACTTAGATGTTGAAACACCACCTCCATCAATATATAAATTATCAAAAGCTACATCTAAATGAGTATAATTATCATTAACATTAAGTGTTGATAACCCCATATTTTCAGTTACTGGTATTATTTGATCACCAAAATTTTTATTTAATACCTTATTTTGAAATTTACTATTGAAATCTTCTATGTCTTTAATTTCTTCCTTTGGTATTTCTAAAGCTAATTCTCTCGCTTTAAGCATTTTTTCGTAATTATCTTTTGTATTAGTTTCAATAAAATCTTGACCATGTTTTTTTGTTAATTCATTTATTTTATTTTCAAATTTTTTTTGAGCTTCTTCTTGAGATAATTTTGGTTCATTTTTGTTTTTATTGAAATTTTTTTTTAAATCATCATGTGTTTGATCAACAATATTTAAAAAACTATCATATTTCTTTCTACTTTCTTTATTTGATAATACTTGATTTGCAATTATTATATGTTGATAAATATCTTCTTCTGCATCATTATTTTTATCAGGATGAAAATTTAGTATAAGATTTCTAAATGCTTTTTTAATTTTACTTTCAGATGCATCTTTTGAAACATTTAGTATTTCATAAAGATTAAACTTTAAGGTTTCAAAATTTATTGTAATTTCTGTCATTATTCATAATTAATAAATTAAATTTTATTTTAAACGAAAAAAACACACATAATATAATGGATAAAAACATACATAATATAATGGATAAAAACATACATAATGAAATGGATAAAAAAAATAAAAATAATGATGAAACTAATATATTATTAAAAGAAAAAATAGAAGCATGTTTATTTTTATCATCATATTTAGACACTGTTGGATTTAAAAATGGTCAATATGAGTTTAAATTTAATGCTATTGTAAATGATCATAAAGATTCAGCAATGGTTAGTAATAGACTTTTAAATGATTTTTTTATTTTAGGTGGATTTAATTATTTTCCTATTAAAAACTTAATTGCAAGTGATGACACTTTATTACTTTTAGCTACTACACAAGCTATTATAGATGATGGAGGTGAAATTAATTATATTAAAAACTATTTAAATTGGTATCCTAATATTACACCAAAAAGAGGTATTGGTATACAAACTAATAAATCATTATCTTTATTAGATTATAAATTTAAAAAAAAAAAAGAAGAATCATATATAAAATATTTAAAATATGATGAAGAAATGGGAGGTAATGGTGCAGCTATTAGGACAGCTACTATAGGAATTAAATGGTCCAATAATATTGATAAAATTATAGAAGAATCAATAATTGCAAGTCGAGTTACACATAATTATTATACAGGATTTTTAGGTGGAGTCATTTCTGCATTATTTACTTCTTTTGCTATTAATAATATTCCACCATGGATATGGTTAGATAAACTGTTAGAAATTCATGAAAATAATAAAATCATAAATTATATACATACAACAGATTTTAAAAATACTATTGATAATGATATTAAAAAATATTTTTATTATTTATATAAATATAAGGAAGAAAGATTAAATGATATTATTACTTTTAGGAAAAAAGATTCTATTATAAGATCAGAATTTAAAACTATTGAACTATTACCTTATAATGAAAAATTACAAAAACTTGTTAATAATGGTTTTGTTGATTTTAAAGCAATAGGAACATCTGGATTAGATGTTATTATATATGCATATGAATCTTTATTATTATCTATTGTTCCTATGTCAAATTATTCAGTTGATTTAAATAATCCTGTTTATAGTTGGGAATCTTTAATATATTTTACATGTTTAAGTATGGGTGATTCAGATTCTATAGGAGCAATTGCAGGTGCATGGTTTGGTGCTCTAAATGGATTTTATAATATTGATAGAAATAAATTTAATGATCTTGAATTTTATAATGAAATCAAATATATTAGTGAAAAATTATATAAACAATTATAATTTAATTGTTATAATTTAATGCTAAATATAAAAAAAGAATATGATTTTCATTATAATAATGCAATATTTAATTATAATAATAAACTTTTACATTTTGATTTATTTATGTTTCATTATAATCAATCATTATATTTCCACCAACAAGAAATTTTTTCTAATGATAAAATGTTTGAAATAAATACAAATTATATAAACAATAATTTATACAATACCTTTAATATGGATTTTGATAATAATGACATTGATTTTAGGGAAAGTCGGCTTCACAAATATTTAAAAACAAAAAAACCTAAAATATATAAAGAAGTTGATGTAAATGCAAAAAATATTAAAGATCTTATTGATATTATAAATAAAAATGATTATGATAATAATTATACTTATAATATCAATTTAGAAGGATTACATAATATTAAAAATGATTTAATAGAATTAAATGAGTTAATTGGATTAGACAAAATTAAAAATTCAATATTTGATCAGTTGATATATTTTATTCAACAATTACATAAAACAGAAAATAAAAAAGATAGTGATTTTAAACACACAGTTATTTATGGTCCTCCGGGTACAGGAAAAACATTGATTGCTAAAATTTTAGGAAATATTTATTCAAAAATTGGAATACTAAAAAATAATTATTTTCATACAGTTTCAAGAGGTGATTTAATTGCTGGATATTTAGGTCAAACTGCAATTAAAACAAAAAAAGTTATACAACAAGCATTAGGTGGTGTATTGTTTATTGATGAAGCTTATTCACTTGGTGGTGAAAATTCTGATAATTATTCAAAAGAATGTTTAGATACATTATGTCATGAATTGAGTGAATATAAGGATGAATTAATGGTGATTATAGCAGGTTATGAAAATGAATTAAATAAATATTTTTTTAGTAAAAATAAGGGTCTAGATTCTAGATTTGTGTGGAGATTTGAGATTGATTCTTACTCTTATAAAGAATTAATGTATATTTTTATTAAAAAAATAAATGATATTGGATGGAAAGTAGATGAAGACAATAAAATTAATGAAGAATGGTTTAAAACTAAAATGTCTTATTTTACAAATTATGGAAGAGATATGGAAATATTATTACTAAAAACTAAAATTGTACATAGCAAAAGAGTTTTTGGTAAACCTAATTTATTAAAAAAAATAACATTAGAAGATTTAAACAATGGATTTGAATTATATAAGGATAATTCTGAAGTAAAAAAAGAAATACCTAGTTTTTATTGTTAATTCTTAGTTTTTATTGTTAATTATTTCTTAGTTTTTATTGTTAATTATTTCTTAGTTTTTATTGTTAATTATTTTGTAGTTTTTATTGTTAAATTATTTCTTAAATGTTTATACTCTTGGCGATTTTTATAATAAATTATGATATATATTAACTCTTCTATTTCTTATATATGATGGATCATATTTTAAATCAATTTCATCTTTTGATAAATTTGATGTTAAAATTATAATAATATATGGATAAAGTTTAATATTTATGTCATCCAATAATGTATTCCATGTTGTTTTATTATATACTTCAGTGGGCATATCTGCGTGCATAGTTATTTTATTATTATGTATTTTATCTAATATAACATCAAATTCATCAATTAATAAAATTAATGGATTATTTTTATTTATTTGAGCTCTATCATAAATATTCTCTAAACTATCACCTGCAATTGTTGGATCATAAGTTTTACAATAAGAACCTTTTAATTTTTTTGCAATTAATAATGCTGTTAAAGATTTTCCTGTTCCAGGAAGACCATATATCATAGTAACACATATATGATTTTGATTATAATAATTTATAGTTTCATCAATTACTTGTTCTTGATTTTTATTTGGAATATAATTTGAACATTCAAGATCTCTTTTTTTTGAATATCTGTGATAATAATTCCCTTTTAATGTTATCAAGGAAATATAAATATTTTTATTTTCTTCTGAACCAATATATTGTTTTTTCGTTAATTCTTTAAATGTTTGTTGTGTTGCTAAACAATATAATAAACAAGGTGTATCTTTATTTATTCTTTGTGATTTATAACCAATATAATAACGTCCTATAAATAATCCATATGGTTCATTATCCTCATCTCTTATAGTTGAATGTTTTATATTTTTTGAAATACATGTAATAACATTTGGATCATTTATATTATAAAATGAATATCCGAAAAAAATAAACGGTATTATTATAACTGTCCAAAAAATAGACAGTGATGATAATATTATTGTTGAAAAAATAGTAAATAATAACATATAATTACTTTATATATTGATTACTATTTTTTTTTCAATTTTTTACTATCTGGATCAATTACAAATTTAAATATTTTCTGATAGCAAGAGCATTTCTTGCACCATTATATATTTCTGTTTTATTATCTGTTTCTATGACAATACTTGGATATCCTGGTATATCATATTTTTTACATAATTCTTTATTTTCTTCATTATCACATTTTACATCGATAGCTTTTATTCCATCTGATGTCTTTAAAGAATTTACAAAACCATTCCATTCTGGTTGAAAATCTCTTGAATATTTACACCATTCTGTATTAAAGTTATATACTTTTGTTTTTATATTGTTATTTTCTAAAAGCATAAATTTATTTTCTAATTCATCTTCATTATTATTTATTTTTACTTGATTATCTAATTCATTATTATTTACATTTATTTTTAATGCATTTAATAAACCTTCAACATTTCTAGAACCTTCATAAGGTGTTAATTCATTATTTCTAGCAATAATTATAGTTGGTACACTTGTTACTTTAAATTGATTACAAAAATCTATATTTTCATCTAAATCACATTTTACATCAACTGCTTTTACATTTTCATATGATTTTATTAAATCAGAAAATTTATCCCATATAGGTTGAAATTGTTTAGAATGATCGCACCATGTAGTATTAAAGTTATAAACAATTGTATCATTATTATTTTTATTTTTAAATACCTCATTATTTTTATTATAAATATCTGGATTATCAGTATTAAAATCTATATCATCAAAATTTTCTACATTTCTAACTTCACTAAATAATGTTTGAATATCTTGTTTACCAACTAATTTTTTAAAGTTATTATTTTTTTCAATTATTGTAGTTGGAAACCCATCAATATCATATTTTTTATATAATTCTTGAATATTTGGATTTTTATCATCAGCATTAACTTCTATAACTCTTACTTTTTTATTATTAAATATTTTTTTTTTAAATTGATTAAAGATAGGTTTGAAATGTTTACAATGCCCACACCAATCAGCATAAAAAAAATAAACTATAGTTTTATTATTTTTTTTTTTGTTATTGCAACTTAATACAATATTTTCTTTTAAATTATCATTATTTTTAACAACATATTGAAATTCTTCTTTATCACATTTTTTAGTATTTAAAAAATCATTTAGAAATATATGAATTAAAATGACACAAAAAATTAGTATTAAAATATTTTTAATAAATAAACTATTATCCATTGATTTTAATTAGAAAATAATTTATAAAAATATATAAGAATTTTTTTTCTAAAATAATATATAATAAAATGTCAAAATATAACATAATGTATGATGAATTAGCCTCTTTATTTGGGCTTAAAAGTAATGATAAAAGACCAAGATTATTCTTACATATTCTTTTAGAAACTGTTACCAATAGATCAATTGGAAGACTTGCATTTCATGGTGATGGTACAACTTGGGCATATAAAAAAGGTGTTGCTGATGATGATATTGATCCTGAATTACAAGCTTTTGTTTTAGATTTAGAAGTAGCTATAAATAAACGTAGAATAGACAAAGATAAAATTAATGAACAAAATATAATATTAAATAAATATTATAAGGTTAAAAATATTAGTAGAATTGCTAAATTAGTTGGTTCAGTAGATGATGGTAAAAAATTTAATGGTTTTAATAAAGATCTTATAGAGACTGAATTAGACGCACTTAAAGGAGGGTTTAAAGTAAATTCTGGTAATCCAAATCTCATTGAATTATTTAGAAGTCAAACTATATTTAGCTATAAAATTGATAAAGCTACTGCTCAAGGTATGTTAGAAGATACTAAAAATGAAGCTACCCCTGTTGCTAGTACATCTACCTTTTTAGCTAGTTTTGATGCACCTTCAAATACTGATACATACTTTAGAGATTCAAAAGATCCTTCTAAATTATACACTAAAGATAATTCTGGTAATTTAGTTGAAGTAACTAGAGGATCTGCTAAATTCTGGGAAGAAAGTAAAAAAAATTGTGCAGGATTTCATGTTGCTAAAAATAATAAAGATGTATGTTCTTATTATTTACTCGAATGCATTAATGGTTCCGATCCAACTAAATGCAGAGATTATATGGCTGAACCATCATTTTGGGGTGATGATGAAAATGGTATTAAAGAAGAAGTTAAACAAATGTTACCTGCAATGGCTTTAACTACTTTAGAAAAATTTGGTTTCAAACAAGTTAATGTTGTTGATTCTGTTGCTAAAAAATCTTTAAATAAAGTTGAATCTGTTACTACATGGTTAGAAAGATTAGGAAAAGATATGAATAGTAGTCCAGAAGAATATAAAAAAATAGTAGGTAATGAACATTTAATTTTATATCTTAGCTTATTAGTTGAAAAAATCAATGGAAGTCCACACATTCTAAATGAAAACATTGCTGAATCTGAAGAAACACAACCATACAATCCTTCTAAATTTAATGGTCAACTATTATCTTCATATGGACTTAAACCAAAATTACCTTCAGGAAGTAATATTGTTTCTTCAATGTCAAGATTAAGTGATACTATGAAATATGGTTTAACTGCTACTGCTACATTACAACCAAAAGTTATTGTTGCTGTTAATCCTGGTTTTGTAATGAGAGGTGGTGCAGATAATATTCAAGAAGATTATAAATTTACTGCTGTTGAATTAGAAAATCAATATAACTTACTTAAAAATATGCTTAAAGCTCATGGTAAAGAAATTGATTCTTCAAATGATCTTGAATTAAAAGCACTATTTTCTAGTTTTAAAACTACTGAAAATAAACTTTGGCAAACAATTAAAATCATGAACAAATATGTTGAATTAATGGATGCTTTTTCTTACAATGATCCAAACAAAGTATTAAACTTAGAAACCCTTAATGAAATTGTTAAAGCTCATGAACACCAACTAACCAAAACCAGTAAAAAACAAGAAACCATTGTTCAAGCTTTACAAACTCTTGCTGATGTTGTACAAGAAGCTGTTAACAAATCTGGTGCAACTAAATCTGCAACTGGTGTTCCAACTTCTGCACCTTTCACTCACCACAATTAAACCAATATTTATTTATAATTAAAATAATTATTTTAATTATAAATTCTTATAAAAGCATTTTATTAGTAATATATAATATGGGAGCTGGATTGTTACTTTTAGTTTCAGTTGGCAAAGAAAATATTTACATATCAGCACAACCTGAAATTACATATTTTAGAATTGCATATAAAAGATATAGTAATTTTTCTATTGAAACAGTTGCACAATATTTCAAAACTATACCTGATTTTAGCAGACGTGTTACTGTTAATATATCAAAAAATGCAGACTTACTTGGACAATCATATTTATTTGTTCAATTACCAGATATTATAACTAGTAATCATAGTATTTTACCACAAGGAATTAAAAAATTTGCATGGAATAAAAAAATTGGTCTTTCACTAATAAAATATATTGATTTTGAAATTAGCGGAATACTTGTTGAAAGAAATTTTGGTGATTGGCTTAATATATGGTATGAATTAGTTGTTCCATTATCAAAAAAGAAATCCTTTAACTCAATGATTGGTAACATTGATGTATTAACATCTTATTCAAATGGAAAACCCTCTGTAAGTTTAACTATACCACTTAATTTTTGGTTTTGTCAAGATTCAGGTTTATCATTACCTCTAGTTTCAATGCTTCACAATGATATTAAAATTCATGTAGAATTTAATGATTTTGATAGATGTTATAAAGAAAGTCCAACAAATTATTTAAAATTAGTAGAACCATTTTGTCTATTTAAAAAAGATGAATTGTTTTATCAAACAGTTAATAACAATCAAAATATAGGTCAATTTATTTATTATGATGTTAATAACCAATATTTATTTTATAATAAAATTAAAGGAGATTTTATTGTTCCTACAAGTAATACTATTAATTATCCTTTATTAGGTAGTAATACATCATTTGAATGTAATATTTCTCCTAATACAACAATAATTAATGATGAATCGTATTTTCAATATAATATTCCATCTTTATTAACAGCATATTTATTAGTTAATTATGTTTATTTAGATAATGAAGAAAGATTTAATTTTATTAATAAAACACAACAATATTTAATACCAGTTGTACAAAATATTCCTGAGCAAATTTACTACAGTACAAACATCTCATATAAAATTCCTTTTATAAATCCAAATAAAATTATTTTTTGGAGATGTTGTTTACAATCAAATATAACGTTAAATGATGCTTTTAATTATACTTTATTTCCAGTTACAACAGATGAAACATCCATAATTAAAAATGTACAAATTATTTTAAACTCTATTCAAAGATGTGAATTAAGTAGTTGGGAACATTATTCTTTACTTCAAAATTATATTAATAACTTTACAACACCGCAAAATGGAATTTATATGTTTTCATTTTCATTAAATTCATTAGATTATCAACCTTCTGGAACATGTAACTTTTCACAACTAGATGATACTTATTTACAAATAACTTTTAATAATAAAATTAATTATCAAAATCCAGTTTCTGTTGTAGGATATGGTATACAATATAATTTATTTAGAATAGCTGATGGTTTAGGTGGTTTAGGTTATTTCCTATAATATTTTATTGTTTATTTAATTGAAAATATGATTCATTTGAATTCCATTTAGTTAATGATCGATTATCTGCTACATGAACCCACTAATAATTCCAAATCACACCAATTATATCTTATCATAAATTAAAGAATTTTTTTAAGTTATTTTCAGTAATACATGTTCCCTTAATACAAAAACTACCCGTAACGTTAACGTTATCATACAACCAAATTTTTCTTTCTTCTTCCCAACAATATTAAATGCATTGTCCCAAATACCATAACCAATTTTACCTGCATTTACTTCTCTTGTTGCATTACCTGCGTCTAAATCAATAACATTATTTCCTGGTATTAATAAATTATCATTAATTTGCACATTATCCAATAAAGTAACTTTTCTATTAGGTGCTGTACCTTGACTAACAATACATAAACTATTTGCATCATATTCTGAATCTGATATTGTTGATGTTGTACCATCGATGTTTTACCATTTAATAACTTACTTGTAAGATTCTGTGCACCTGTCATTGTTAATGTGTTATTAGTTGTTAACATAGTATTACAAAAATAACATTTTTATGTAGTTGAAGGCAATAATTTATAAGTTGTTCTATAAACATCATCTGCCTTTCTCATAATACCATCTTGATAAGTATGTATATAACTATTCGGATACCAACCATTATCAGAAGTTTGAATTTTAACACCAGTCGTTAGCATTTTTAAATGACTTTCATTGATACATGTTTCACCAATACAAAAAGTACCATTAATTTGTACTTTATCCCACAAAGTAACTTTTCTATTAGGAGCTGTACCTTGTCCTACAATACATAAACTATTACCATCAAAACCTGAATCGGTTATTGTGGATGATACACCATCTCCAGATTTACCAACGTAAATACGACCACCACCTACATTTGCATTACCATTAATAGTTGCATTACCATTAATAGTTGCATTACCATTAATAGTTGTATTTTTAGCACCATCAATATTTAATGCTAAATCTCCATATTTAGTACCAGAAGAACCGACATAAAATCTATGGCTATCACCTGAATTATATGTAACACCACCAACTTCTAAACCAAATCCACCAATCCAAGCATTGTTATTATTATGAAGTCTTATTTTATTAGCAGGTATACCTTTTCCAGCGGTTCCATTAAAAGTATTATCAAACATTAACATTTTTTCACTAGCTGTACCACTAGTATTAGCTGTTCCAGACATATTTGATGGATCTCCTAAATTAATACTATCTGTTATTTGTAATTGACCAGGTACAATAAGACCGCCTTTAGTTGTTAATTGGGTAGCAATACTTGATAAATTTCTTATTGCTTCAACATCAGCTTGATAACCAGATGTTGTTGATTGAAATTTTTCTTTATTACAAAATTCAATTTTATATAATACATATAACATTAAAATTGTAAAAATTATAAAATATATATCATATTTACAAATATTCATATATAATATAAACTATATTTTTTTTTAATTTAACCATGCAAGTGATCCTATACCACTCATAATTCTAATAATTTGATATTCTTTTACAATTACTTTTAAATTATAGGGTTCTGATAAAACTAAATCATTACTATCAATTTCAACTTGTACATTATTTAAAAAGTTAAAATTTAAATGACCACTATGTTGTAATTCTGTTGGATTTAATGAAAATGAATATGCATAGTACCCAATGTCTGGTGAAGATTTAAATTTATCATATGGTATAACTGAATTAAAATAATTGTATTGTTTTTTTGAAAAGAAATCATCACCATTATTTTTAAGTTTCATTTCTATTATAGGACTTATATCTGTACTAACTTTTTGATTTTTATATAATTTATTAAAATACATTGTAAGTCTGTATAATTGTGTATTTAATTCATTATTTTTTAAATATTTATCCATCAAATATAATTCAAATCTAAGTTCAAATTTATTTAAATAATTATTTAACTGTATATTTGTTATTCTAGTTGAAGTTCCTATAATTATTTCATTATCTATTGCTTCTATTATTAAAAAACTATCAATATAAGTTGTTGGAATTTCATCAGTAAAAACTCTTGTTACTTTCCATTTGTCATATAAAGTACTAGTTGTATAATAATCATTATTATAATAATCTTTAACATAATTTACTTTTTTATATGATGTATCATTTAAATGATAAATTGGTTGTGTAATAAAGATAATATCTTTAACAAGATTAAATAATTTAATTGATACTAACTGATTAGTATTAAATACTAAGTTAACTGGATAAATTTTATATCTTTCAATTAAATATTCGTGTTGTGTTGAACCAAATAATTCTCTTTCTTTTGTATCAAGAATAATTGAATCAATATTTAGTTCTACTTTGATTTGAGGTATTGTTGATAAAGTACAATTAGTCATATCATTTAATATAATATTATTTAAATTTTCTATTTGATATTTTAATAATAAATCAACATACGGTAGAGATAATAATGGTAATGATAAAGTTGATGAATGAGTAAAAAAAAAATTTAAAGGTAGTATACCCATCCAATATTCTGATGTTTCTTTTATTTTAACAATTTTTTCCGTTTGTTTTTTCTTTTCAGCTGTCATATATAAGTTATATGTAATATTGTTTGTATCACTATTAAGTGTTTCAATTATTTGATCATTTATGCAAAAATCAGTTTTTTTTATCCAATAACTTGGTAATTTTAATTGAGGTTTTATTATTTTTGTATTTTTAATTATTTGTTTTTCTAATGTAATTTTCATTAAATCTGATCTTACTATATTTCTATTATCAATTACATTAACTAATTTAATTCCATCATTTAATCCAGAAATATAATATCTTGCATATTGTATTTGATTCGTAAAATCGTATTCATTAACATTTTCATTACAAAATAAATTTATTGTTTTTATATTAGGTTGAGTATAAAATATTAAATTTTGTAAATTTTCTTGTTCAAATAAAATATTTATAATTCTTACAATTATATTTTTTTTTAAAATTAAAAAATAGTTAGTTACTAAATCTAATAATATATCACATCCTATAATTATTTCTTTATTATCAATGTAATAAAATAATTTTACACTATATTCATTTGTATCAACTAATAATAAATCATTTAATAAATCATTGATATCAATTTCTTTTTCCAACTTTATTTTATATAAATATTTACCTACTGATTCGCCATATTTATTATAACTTTGCAAATAAAATTTATTATAATGTGATAAATCATACTCATCTAATAATTTTATTTCATATAATTGATTTATATCCTTTTTATAAATATTTGTATTTATAAATTGTTTTTGTATAAATTTAAAAGGTATATTAAAGTTTAAATTAAATGTTAATTTTATTGTGATTTTTGAATTTCCTATTTGTATTGTTAATGTATTTATGAAATTACTATCAATATAATATTGATAATTTATATTATTTTTAAAATCAAGTAAATTAGGATAATCAAAAACAAGTATTTTTGTATTTGGATTATATGAATACTCACTAATTAACCAAATATTGTCATTGCGTAAATTTTTATTTTTTAATTCAGTATTTGTAAAATTAATATCTAATGTAAATTTTAATAATGTTAAATCTAAATTATCTGTATTACCTAGATATTGATTTATATCATCATATAAATAAATATGAGAATTTTCTATTACATTAATATTAATATTTGTTTCATATAAAAAAATATTTTTTTTTGTTATACTTAAAATTTGATTAGGTATTGTTTCACCAATATTTATATAATGTGTTATATTACTAATTGTATATTGAACATTTGTTGATACATAAAAATTATAATTGTTATTAATTTGAATTTCTAATGGATATAATATATTATTTAATTTAAAATTAGCTGGTAATAAACTATCTGGATCATTAATATATTCATTATAATATGTAAATGGTTTGCTTAGTATTAATTCATAAGTATATTTGTTTGTATCTATTACTGTTAATATATTAATCAGATTAACTATTTCAATACTTTCATATGTTATCATTATATTTTTCCCTAAATAATATCTTTTTGTTATTGTATCATAATACAATGGTATTAATTGTGATTCATATCTTACATATGTAATATCTCGAATAAAACTAAAATTATCATTATAAAAAATTATATCTGTTTGTATTTGTTCTTTTATACCAATTACATAAGAAATTTCTACAATATTATTTGAATTTACAATAACTGGTGAAATTATATTTATTTTATTTGTTTTTGATAAATACATCTTAACATTATTATTTTTATAATTAACATTAAATACATTTGAAAATTTTACAATATTATCACTAGAGTCTAATGTTACTTCATAAACTTTTCCTAAGTCTAATGTTACTTCATAAACTTTTCCTAATAAATTACTTGTAACTAAATATGTTGTTAAACCAATTAATGTAAAGTTAATATTAGGATTATAATTATTTAATAAATAAAAATCAATTTCAGATGAGTAAGAATCATAATTTAGTATTTGTGTAACTGAATCATTAATAAAGTTAATATTATAAATTACATCTGGTAAAATGATATCATCAGAATATGAAATATAATAAGGAAAAATATTATTTGATTTTATGATATAATTTGGTTCATTTATTAAGTATAAGTTATTTGTATAATAATTTGTTTTATATAAAAAAAATTCATTTGTTGGTAAGTCTGAGGTTATTTTCATTGTAAAGTCATCATTAAAAACATAATATTTATTTAAATTATTATTATTTGTATAACTTATAAATGTATTATTTTGGATTTCTAATAACTTGTTAAAATCTTGATTAATTTTTTTTAATTGTGATTTATAATTTAACCAAATATTATTTATCACTAATTTATCAACACTAAAATATGAATAATAATTATCATCAACAAAATTTATATCAGAAATAAACTTTTTATAATTTTCTCCTTGATCTGATAAAAATTTCAATAAATTATTAATTTCAATTCCATAATAACTGTTGTTTTGAATATTATTTGAAAAATTATAAACTTCATTTGTAATTAATGACATATCTCTCGATATTGTAAATTTATTTTCCAGAATATATTGATTATTTAATACATATTTTCTGCTTATTGCATTAATACCATTACTATTTAAATTTTTAGTTGTATCTGTTTCATCTTCATCAGTAAATACTAAACAATTACCATTAAAATAAACATTATTATAATTATAATCTTTCAAAAATAAATTTATAGAATCTTTGACATTATCCCAAAAAGAATAATCATTAAGCCAAAATTTTAATTCATAAATTAAATCCTCAAAAATATCTTTTTGTGTTAGTAATTTATTATATTCACTAATATTTGTATTTATATAAATTAACAAGTTTTTAAGATAAGATAATTCATCGTTTGTAAAATAAATATCAGATGTATCTTTTTGAAAATTATTAAGTATATAAATTATTTTTCCTTTATTCAATAAACTTTGTATCTTTGTATTTTCATAAAAAGATAAAATTGACCAGTATGACCATGTTTTTATTGAATTAAAAATTATTGATGGTGTTATATTTGTTTCGGTTTTTATTTTGTTTATAATTTCGGGAATTGTTTTACTTAATCTAATTTTATTAAAATTATCTATATTTATTTCATTTAGTATAAATAATTGAGTATTTAAATTTGATATTTCTGATTTTGTAAATATTAGTGATTGATTGTTATAAACATAAGTTTGTTCTATTTTTAAATATAAATTATCAATATAATATGTATTATTTGAATCTAAAATTAAAATATCACCATTAATTGATTTTATTTCATATTTATAGTAATCGCCTACATTTATTAAAGAAACAATAACTGGAATTATTATTTTTTCTGTAAATAGATTATTATTATTAAAATTAAATAAATCTAATATTTGTGTATCTTTATGGTTATTATATTCAGATAACCATTTTGTATTATTTAATACATATGTTTTTATATAATTAAGATCATATAAATATATTGTTTTTATATTATTACCTAAATAATTATCACTTACTAAATAATATTTATTATTTTCAGAAACAATAATTAACGGATCACTAATTTTTTCTATTAAATAAATATTTTTACCAATAAATTGTACACCATTAATTATTTCAATTTTAAATTTATTATTTACATTAATTGGTGAACCTACTGTTGTAATATCATATTTATGCCAAATTAATATTTCATTTTTATTTGTATCTAACATTTCTGTAACTTTAAAATAATTTATTGAAGTAAAATAATAATTAAAATTAACAAAATCAATAATAATTGGATATATCTTATCTAAATAAAATGTAGATGATTCATACATAATATTTGTATATAATTTTAATTTATTCGGATATAAAATTTGAACAAAGTGTGTAATGAATTCATTTTTCACTGTTATTTCTAATAATAAGTGATATGACTCTAATTCAAGTTGATGTTCATCTTCTGGAACATAGTTATTAACAAAATTTGTATCAACAGCATCATTATTATTTATTATGATATTTGTTAACTTTGAATTATTTATCATATATTTAAATTTTTTTATTGTATCTTGATAAACAGGTGATTGATAATTTTGAACATTTAATATTGAATATGTATTTTGTAAATAAATAATTAAAGGTGTAAATTTTACAACACAATTTCCTGATATTTTAATATCATTAATAACTTCAAGAAATATTGTAGTATCACGATATGATAATGTTTTTACATAATTAATGGTTGAATTGATTTTTATAGGTTGTAAATAATAAAAATAGTCTTGAATAATAAAATCTAAATTTAATAATAAACTTTTTGAATTTATTATAGTTGAATCAATTTTTACAACAATGTCATTTGTTATATTTGAATTTTTAGGATATATATCATTGCTAAAAAAATTTTTATTATTATTAAAACTATAATATCTTACAATTAATGTTTTGTTATAATATATTTTAGGTAAATTTATTATTTCTTGATTATTAACATAATAAAAATTATAATCAACTTCAATTAAATCAGTATTTAAGAAATTTTTATTAGTAATAAAACCATTGCTATTTATAGTAATATCACTCAAATAAAATGGTTGAATAGGATAGTAAAAATTATAAAATCCATCATTTAAATTTGGATTATCATAAAATATTATTTCATGATTTTTTATAAACTTTATTTTATATAAACCATTGTTAAAATATAAATTATCTAAAATTTTTAGTAAATTAAAATTATTATAGTAATAATATCGATAATTTATACAAATTAATTCATAATACGTTCCCTTATGTTTAAAACAAAAAATATCAGATTGTAAAATATTATTAGTTAAAATATATAACATACCATTTTTTAAAAAATAATCACCTTTTAAAAGTTTATTTGAGTCACTATTATATATTAAAGGTTCATCTTTGTCTTCATCTATAACAAATTCATCTAAATAATCAATAATTCCTAATGAATAATAACCAGATACATTTTTTTTAATTTCATTATAATCTAAACTTAATAATTGTAAATCATAAATATCATTATATGTATCTAAACCTAAAACTAAAAATAAATTATTATCAATAATAATTATTTCATTCATTTTTAAGTCATTAAATTCATAATTGATTATTTTATAATTTAATTGTTTATCTTTGTATATAACAATATTATTTTTATTGTAATGTATTTCATTTAGTGAATAATATATTATAATATCTTTTTCTGTATTTATATTTGATTGATTATATATATTTAAATATAATCCTTCACTATTTGTTATAACATTGTTTATTAAAAAATAATTATTATCATTGTAAATAATTATAAATACTGCACTGTTTATTATTTTTATAATATTAGAATCTAAATATATAAAACTATTATTAAAACTTTGAATAAATCTTCTTTCAATTAGTTTTAATTTTGGCAAAATTTTTATTGATCTATCAAAGTTATAATCTAAAATCTTCATATTATATGTTTCATCTTTATAAAAATTTGTTATATAATATTGAGATTGTATAGTTCTATTATAATCTTTGAAAAATATATTTGATAAAAATATTTTATCATTTGTTTGTGTTGTTATATTTGGTATTGACCCTAATAATTCTATATTTGATAAAACATTTATGATAATATTATTTTGAATATTTTTTAAATAAACTGGTTCTGATATATTAGATACTGTATATATAAATTTAGTATTTGAAATATAAAGCCAAAAATATATTGGATAAATACTATTTAACAATAATTTAAATAAATAATAATTATTGAAAGTTAAATTTTCTACATTATTAAAACTTAAAGAATTTATACTGAATGTTGTATTTGAAAAAATATTAATTGATGAATTTAGTGATTCTAAACTTGTAACAGGTATACTGAATGTAAATTCAATTGTTGAAAAATTTTCGTTTATTTCTGGAATATGATCTAATACAATTAATGAATCATAATAAATAGTAGTACCAAAAGTAAATTTAAATGATGCTACAGGAACATTAATATTTTGTGTATTATTCTTTAATATTATTGGTCTAATAAAATTTTTTTCATCATTCTTAAAAACAAGTTCAACTTTATATTCATTTTTACCTAATAAATCAATATCTGTATCAGTATAATCAAAAATAAGCAAGTTTCTTTTATCAATTATTGAATTTATTACATAATTATCTTTTATTACGTTAATAGTACCATATAATTTATTTTCTAAAAAATTATCTTGTAAATCTATATTTTTATATTCTGATATCATTGGTAAATTTTTATTTATATGATCGTCATTCAATAAATAAATTACTGAAAATATACCACTAACATAATATTTTGTATTTGTTTCATTTATTAAAATTTTAGAAGCTATATTATTTAAATAAATAAACCTATTATTTATCAAATAATATGAATTAGAATATAGATTTGATATATCATCGAAATTTATAGTTATAACATTACGATTAATAATTAAAATACCGGATACATCTATTTCAATTAATTTTAAGTCTAAATTTGGTAGTATTGATAATGAATAATTATTTTCATTTAATATATTATTAACTAATTGATTTGGTTTAAGTATATATTTATCTAGTTTTATATAGCTTGTATCTTTATATTTATTAAATGTTTCTTGGTCAGTTGTTGAAATTATATAATTAGTTTTGTCTATTTTAAATGGTGGAATTTTTTTATATTTGTTATTATCATAGTATTCAATTGATATATTATTTTTTGTTTTAATATTTATAAATGTATATTGATTTATTTTTTTTATTATTGGTTCATAACAATTATCTATTAGAAAATTATTTTTTGAAATATTATTTGAAGTATAATGTGTAAAAATATATGTTTCTAAAATCTTACTACTATTAATAGATAAAAAATTATATGAAGAAATATTATTAAAATTATAATACAAAATATCATTTAAATTATTAGGAATTATTGTTCCAACTAAAAAACTATTTAGTGTAAAATCAAAAATATTAGTTGATATGATTTCTATAATATTATTTGTTGAATCTTTAGTTACAAAAAAGTAAATTTTATTATTATTGTATAATACATTTCCTAAATCTAAAATAGATTGGTTATTTAAAATGAGTTGGATTTTATAATAATATAATGTTTCACCAAGAAAAATAAAATTTTCAAACAAATTTGTCTTAACTAAATTATACAAATATCCGAATTTATTATTTTGATTTATCAAAATAGGTGGATAATTATTTATTTCATATATTTTTTCATTATCAAATAATATGTAATTATATCCTGATATATCGATTATATTATTAAAATTTATTATTGTGTTAGAATCTAAATAAATATCACCAATAAAATTAAATTTATCCAAATTAATATTATCATTATTTAATTCAATTAATTCAACATTGATATTTTTATCATAATTTATAATACCATCCATTAAATTACTTTTAAATGAATATGTATTTATTGATGTATTTGAAATATCAAATGCTATATTATTAAAATAAATTGAACTGATATTTTCATTATTAATTGGAAATAATGTTGTATATGTAAAATTATCACAACTAAAAAATGTATTTTGAATTGTATTATTAAAATCAGGTATATTGTTATATGATTGTTTATAACCATTTTTATTTGTTAATAAAAGATAATCAGTATTATTATTAACATAAGTTAATTGTTCTTGATAATAATTTTGTATTGCATTTAAATAATTTGTGAGACTAGAACTTACTTTACTAGAACCCTTATATAATATATTTGGTATACTTAAAATATTATATGATATGTTTTGTATTATTCCATTACTAATTACTGATGAATTATTACCATAAATATCAATACATAATTTACTAAATTTATTATAGTCATCATTGTTAAAAATTGTTAAATCAAATTCATTTATTTTTTTTGTATTATTAATTATTTCTATAGATGTTTTACCATAAATATCAACATCATTTAATATAGATAAATTTAAATTTAATATTTCATTTTGTGCTTGTTCAATAACATTAATTATATTGATATAATCAGGATCACTAAATTGTATATCAAATAAATTAATCATAGAATCTATAAAACCAATATTATTATTACTTTTAATAATTTCATAGTTAAAAATTGGAGTTATTTTTTTACTAAAAAATTGATTTGTATTTAGAGGTATTAATAAATTTACTTGATAATTATTTATATAGTATTTAGTTGTTTTATTAGTATTAAATGGTAAATTATAAACATATATATATGGTTTTTGTGTTATATTATTTAAATCAGTTTTTCCTAATAAAATAAATGTAGATTGAATAAAAAAATCAAATAAATCAGATACCTTTATTGAATTCATATAAAAATTACAATAATTAAATATTGAAGGTATATAACTATTATCAATTTCTCTAATTACATATAAACCACTAATTAAATTATCAAATACAACAAAATTTCCATTATCATATTTCAATAAATGGTAATCATTATTTATTACTAACCAGTATGTTCTGGTAGAATCATAATTCCAATTTTGACTTATTGGTACTGGAAATATTTTATTATCTATTGTATTTGAATCTATTGATCCAATATCAGTATAAATTAAATTAATTAATTCTAAATTTATTTCTATAATAGTATCTTTGATAAATACTTGATCATAATTTGAAGTTATTTTATAATCATTTTGATCATTCTCTACTTCAACTAAATAATGATATGTATATTTTTCTGTTTTTATTGTTAATACTTTAAGATAATTAAAATAATTTGTTATAATATTTGTAGTTGTAAAATTAAAATTTGAAACATTAAATCTAAATTCATCAACAATATTATCATTTAAAATATTATTATTCACAACATTATATAAATTAATCAAAACTACATTATTATAATTTGTTTGGGTTGATGACACAAAATTTACAATCGGTACATCAATTTGATGTCTCTCTAATAAAGTAAAATTTGATTGATTATTTAAATCTATTGTAATATTAAAATATAATGTTAATGTTGTATTATTTAATGTAAATTTATTAACAATATAAATTAAATTTGTTGTTTTATTTACTATACTGTATTCAGAATTATATTTATTATTATTGTACCAATTATTAATTGTTATAGTATTATTTAATAAACTAAAATCTAATATATCATATGTTGTTTCAATTTTAAAATTGGTATAATTTTTTATTAAATTATTATTTAAACTAATTGGTTGATTATTTACATTAAAATTTGTAAATTCAATATTATTTATTAAATTTTTTAAATTTGTAAATTCTGTATCTAACATATTTATAACACCAAAAAAACTTGTTGAATAAAATAATTCTACAAAATATTTTTTTATTTGTTTTAAAAACATTATTTTATTTGAACATAAGTTTACATAAAATGTTAATCTTCTTTCTAATTCTATTGAATCATTTAAATCATTATTTGCTTCATTATTTGTCATATTTTGTAAATAATTTAAAAAATAAAAATTATTTATTTTATTTCTCCAATAAATTAAAAAAATATTATCATTAAAATATGACAAATTAACAATTTTTTCAACCAATTTATATGCTAAATATGGATATATTAACATCAAATCTACTGGATAAATTATTGTTGTTTTAGATATATTAATTGTATTTTGAATTGTTGAATTTAATCTAATTAAAGATGAATAATTATTAACTTGTCCATTTATACTATTATTCAATAGTGTTAAAACACTTGATGTTTGATTATAATCATCAAAATTAACTTGTGTTTTTGTTTCATCATATTTATTTATAAATGTGCTTAATATTATATATAATATAGTAGGATCTTTAATTATTAGTGTATTAAATAATAAATTAATTTTATTTTGTGTTATAGAATATTGTCTCTTATATAAATCAAATATTTGTAATTTTGAATTAATTATTAATGGATTAATATTATTATTCAAATAATTTGACCATTCATTGTATGAGTTATTAAAATTTACAACATAATCTGTATTTGGTACATTATTTTTTTGTAATAAATACTTTTTAAAAAAAGTAAAATATGTAAAATTATTTGAATATAGTTGTTCTATTATATTAAATATAAATAATGCATCATATAATAATCCATTTAATTGATATTCTAAATAATTACTAATATTGTTTTGTATACAGTAATTGTATATTACATCCATATCATAATTTGATTGTGTTATAAATTTAATATCATTACTTACATATTCCAAATATTGTTGTACTTCATATAGATTATAATATGTTTTATTACTTCTTAAATTATTAAAATAATTATAGCTTGTATATAAATAATCAATGATTTTATTATTTAAACTATTTGTATATGAATATTGAGTAATAAGTTGATTACATAATTGGAAATCATTTGAATCAAACATTTTATTACTTAAATATAATTCAAACCAGTTCATTAATTTATTTATTTCAGTAATTATAGGATTTTTCTTATTATCAGTTAATTCTAAAATATTAAATCCTAATGGTAAATCTGAAATTTTTATTATTTCTGGTAATAAATTTTTAATAACTAAATTTGAATCTAATAAAATCTTATTTGTTTCAATGTTAAATAATTTTAAAAAATAATTGGGTAAAATTAGATATTCATTATTTAAATTCAAAATAAAACTTTCTTTGTCACTATATAATATTTCTAATTGATTAATATTATAATATTCATTTATTATTTTATTTTCATTAATATTTTCTATAATATTAAATTTAGGAATTTTTAATACATAATACATTGATTTTAATAAATCACCATAATTTTCTATTTTATAAGAATTTACAGTATTAAAATTTTTATTACCTAAATTTTTTATATTTTGTATAATCGCAAAATTTGTACATTGTTTATATACTATTTTAAAAAATGTTATTTCTGGTCTATATGTTAATGGAGCATCTGCTATTCCTGTAGTTATTAATTGAATTAATCCTCCGTTCATAATACTATTAAGATTAAAATAGAAATTTATCTTTATATTTTAAATAAAATATAATTAATAATAATGTCAAGTGAGTATTATTTATATTGTGTTATTTTAAAAAATTGTCCATATAGTGAAGCTGCATTTTCATTACTTAATTCTTATAATAATATTAAAAAAGAATTTACTTTTGTCGAACAAAGTAATAAAGAAAATTATAAAACAGACCAAATCAAAACTTTTCCACAAATATATTTAAAAAAATATAATTCTAACGGTACACAACTTATTGGCGGTTATAATGATATTAAAAATATGTTTGATCAATTTTATGGTAATTATGATAAAAAAATACTAAGAATATTTTTAGATGAAAATAAATCTTGGAGTAAAAAAACAACTTTAAGATTAATTGAACTAATAAACACTTAATTTAAAATTATTGATTTATTTTTATATATACCTACTTCTTTATATTCTGTGTCATATACTTTTCCTTTCTCTTTATTTTCATAATAATATATAATTCCATTTACTTCTAAGCGATCTAATAATTCTTCACTATCTATATTTTCTATTTTATTTAATGATTCATTTAGATTTAATAATTCTTTTGGTTTTAGATATTTGCTTTTTAAAATATTAATATCTATTTTTTCTCCTTCTGCTATTTTATTTAATAGTTCATACTTCTCTTCAATTAATATTTTTGAATATTCTTTTTTGATTTTTTTATAATACTCACTTATTTGGTCTCGTACAATATTCAAATTTTCTTCAACATTTTCTAACGATGTAAATAATTCATTATTGATCTCACTAATCTCTTTTGATTTTTTCATACATTTGATATATTGAATAAATTTGTTAGTTTTTCAATTTTTTTAAAAAAATTAGTTATTTAATTTATGTGAGTGAATCCAACAAAAAATATTATTTTCAAATTTATATTGTCCTATTCTTGTACATTGATTACATTTTATTTTAGTATTTTTTATTTCAGTTAAATTTTTAGTGTAATATATTATTGGTATTGGTTTATTATATTCATAAGATAAAATTAAATTATTTACATCATTTGTATCAATCTTTTCTTTTATTTTTATATCTGCACTTTTCAAAATCATTTTTACTTCTTCGATTTGAACATCCATAATATATTACATTTACATTATTATTTTCTAAATTCAATTTTTTTATATTTGGATAAATTTTTTTACTATTTAATCCTGTATATGTTTTCAACGAAGTAGTATCTATCATTTTGTCTGATCTGGTATTCATTAAGTTGTCTGATCTGGTATTCATTAAGTTGTCTGATCTGGTATTCATTAAGTTGTCTGATCTGGTATTCATTAAGTTGTCTGATCTGGTATTCATTAAGTTGTCTGATCTGGTATTCATTA
>Ga0214921_10000514_pt1 | contig 72292 bp, 74 predicted proteins | sample LL1505_MetaG_FD_177992 | JGI IMG/M metagenome (GOLD analysis project Ga0214921, IMG submission 177992) | Freshwater microbial communities from Lake Lanier, Atlanta, Georgia, United States - LL-1505 | ecosystem: Environmental > Aquatic > Freshwater > Lake | place: USA: Georgia | collected... | reverse complement strand
TGAAGGTCCTTATCAATCAGCAGTTTCGAGCAGCGGACACACACGCAGTTCAGAACATTCATGATGTACGGGAAGAACTGGATGAAATAGACGGGGCGGGCGAGGCGAAAATGCCCAAAGTGACCCGGGCAGCTGTGATTCGTCTGCCCACAGCTGCGACACGTCTTTCCATTATCGAGCACACCCATGCGGGGATCAAAGAGGCCACCAATACGCGGCTCACTCCCATCGTACGTCCCGGTGTTTGTAATCTCCACCACAGAGCGCTTCTCGATTTCCTCCGGCCCAAAGATGCCAAACTGGATCCCCACCACGGGTTGAATCTCCGAATCTGGGCGATGAATTCCGGCAGGCATCTCTCTTCTGAGTTATAAGGTGGTTTCTAAGTGCCCGCGGGGGGTGCCGCAGCCGCGTCAAATTTATAGTGCTGGGGGGTTTAGGTACTTTTCATAGTTTCATGAGATTCTATCTCTATGAACTATGCATGTATCTTCATACAGAATATTTCAGTAGCACATCCTTCGCAACATACTGAAGTACAGCGTCGCTCGTTGAGTCCGGAAATAGTTTAGGTGCCTTACCCGCATCATATGCCTCTCTCCACCGGAGAGCACAGAGACACCATTTATCTCCCTGAACCAGCCCTGGAAATGAGTCACGGGGACTTATGAGATCATTCCCCTTCGATTGCGTGAATGCTAAAAACGTATCATCGACCCGAGCACATACTACGTGAGTTCCCGTATCTGTAGGACCCGTAGAACAATAGCCATTTCGATAATATCCTGTTGTTTTTTCTGAACCTGTTGAGCAGGGTGTTAGGGTGCCGCCGCGTATATTTTTATGCTGCACCTCGAATTTCTCATTGAACCCACCTTTCTGACTTGGGCGTTTTTGTATCGCTATTACTCCTAAGAAAGATACTATAATGTAAAGGAGGGCTATAATGTTTCTGTGTCTCATAGTAAGGAAAAAGATTACATTGCAGCCTCTACCGCAGTAAAGACACTCTTTTACATAATACGAGGATTCACGCGGCCGGGCAGGCCATGACCAAAGAGTACCATGTAGACCAGGGCCACGCCACCCAGAAGAACACTTCTATCTTCCGCAACGGAGCTGCTCTGACCTAAGACGTAGAACATCAGGACATAGGAAAGCAGCATGAGGAGAACCGCGTGAAACAGCATCATGCTACCAGAGTCCATTGCGTATACTCTATAGCATTATTTTTGGCTGGGATGCAGCTCTCCATTCTGTACAACACCCACCAGGGTGGATTGATTCACAATCTTTATCGCTTTCGCATTTTTGTTACACCGCTTACAGGAAAAGGCTTTTTTCATAGGATTTACGATTCTCGCCTCGGGATGTGAGCACATCCATTCAGGGCGAGAAGCAGCATATACCGTGTTGTGCCAAAATACGTCCACCCCTAAAGGGGTGGGCGTATTTAGCTTACAACACAACTGTAGGCAAGTAGGCACAATTTAAGTCCACCTCTGGGTGGACTTAAATTGGCACTTGACGGTAGTCCAAGCGCACTCAGCGGATTTACGCAGATCTGGCCAGAGAGGTCCATCTACGGTTAACTCTTTAATTAATAGTCCAGGTCCCCCCTGCCTCCACCATCATATCCTTTACTAAGGTGTCAAAGGTAAACTCCGGTGTCCACCCGAGTCGTGTCCGAATCTCTGTAGAATCTCCCAGCAGAAGATCCACCTCTGCGGGGCGAAAAAACGCAGGGTCCACGCGAATGAGCACCCTCCCCGTGGCCTCGCACTTCCCCACTTCATTCAGACCGGCGCCCTCCCACACAATACGGGTTCCAACCTCTCGAAAGGCAGCCTCTATGAATTCACGCACTGAATGCGCCTCTCCCGTTGAAACAACCCAGTCCCTCGCCTCATCCGCCTGTAAGATTCTCCACATGGCCTCCACATAGTCCTTCGCGTGCCCCCAGTCCCTTCTCGCATCCAGATTTCCAATAGAAATGTGCGACTGCGTCCCCGCGTTTACTCCCCGAATCCCCATTGTAATCTTTCGGGTGACAAAATCCTCGCCGCGCCTCGGAGACTCGTGATTAAACAGAATACCATTTGTCACAAACATTCCATAAGACTCCCGATAGTTCTTTGTAATCCAGAATGCATAGAGCTTCGCAACACCATAGGGCGACCGCGGATAAAACGGCGTGTTCTCATTCTGCGGCGTCTCAACCACCTTCCCATAGAGCTCGCTAGTCGACGCCTGATAAAATCGAATCCTATCCTTACAGGGACTGCTTCGTATGGCCTCTAAAATATTGAGTACTCCTGCGCCATCTGCCTGTAGGGTATAGGTCGGCATCTCAAAGGAACGCTGGACATGACTCTGCGCAGCCAGATTATAGACCTCGACCCGCCCAGAAGTCGAGGAACATGCGGCGGATATAATATTCGTCACAGAGCTAATATCGGTAATGTCCCCGTAGTGAATGTAGAGCCTGGGGTGCGACAGTAGATGCTGAATCCGAAACATATTGTTGTTCGTGGAAGAGCGGCGTACTAATCCGTACACACTGTAGTTCTTCTCCAAGAGGAGTTCGGAGAGATATGAGCCATCCTGTCCTGTAATGCCGGTTATAACAGCACTACGTGCGTCAACCATTCTCTTTATACTGAGTATCATTACTTTAGATGTTTTCTGCCACAGTCCCCGTCTCAAAGACACCTAGACGCTCGGCATTACCTCCCCATGGCTCATAACATAGCTTCCGCTTTACTCTAGAGAGATCCAGATGCGAGGCGAGACAATAGATAGAGGACTCAATCATATGAAGTTCGTCGGCATCCTCAATCAGCGCCGTATAGTCAAGAAGGGGTAGACCAGCGACCTTCTCAGCGGCTGCCCACCACCCATGAGTCTCTGGATAGGGATTCTTATTGAGATCCAGGATCAGCCGCTTTTCCCCCTGGTCCAAGAGCTGTTTTCCGATGGCGAGCTTCTGAATGGATGACTCTTCATGAACCACGATATAGGGAATCGAGCCAAAGCGCTCACGGAGCTTGGTGGCTGCGTCACTTCTCGGAACGTGAAAATACTGTGTACGAACCTCTCGTGGAATCGTCATATCGTCGTAGAATGAGTTTGGCAAATCGTAGATAGCTCGGTCGGGGCGGAGTGCATGCTGCCCGCAACTGTAGACCGTGTATCCCTGCTCCGAGAAATATCTGCTCTTGATTGGCCATGGCTGTAGCTCTTCGTCATCCTCGATACAGAGCAGCTTAATTGCGGGGTCGTCCGCGTACAGTGCGCCCGCATTCTTCGCATTCCGATTCTTACAGACCACGAGCACCTCATCATATGCGGTGGCCAGATACCGTACAGCGCCATTCATCCAGAACATGTCACCGAGGCCGAGGTGGGAGTAGACAAAGGCCTTCTTCTTGGCGTAGCCCTTCTGCTCTCTCAAGACAGAGTTTGCGAGGCTGTTGATCTTCGCCTTTACCCGGAAGCGGCGGTCATTCTCCAGAAGAATATTGCGACACAGGATGGCCCCCTCCTCCGCGGAGGTCCCCGCCCCGTGGAAGCGCTCCTGAATGTCCCAGATTGCCTCATTGACTACCTTCAGAATCCTGTAGTGGTACTCGTAGCGCCCGACATACTCGCCGAGCTTTTCCATCAGGACATCGTACTCACGCTTGACATCTGCACTCCGAGAGTCACCAATCTTTCGCATCTTAATGTCGAGAATGGTCAGCTTGTCCAAGGCTTCCCCCAAGCTTACAGGAAGAACAATCTCTGCTGACATGGTATTACTATGTATATGGCTGGGAACTTTAGACCAACGGTCTAAACCTGCGTCGCATAGTCCCTATAGAATGTCGTATTTCGCAACCGATCCTCTTGATGAGCAACAGTCCGTACACTATACTCTCTGGCTTGTGCTAGAGAGTGAGGAGGCCAAGAAGGCCTACACCTTCAAGGAGAAGTTCTTTCCTAATAATGAGAATGCGGGATTCGACCTCATTTCAGCAGATTCCTCCTTTGATGTGGCAACTGGGCATCGCAGCATGTATCTCTCCGATCTCGGGGTCCGCGCCGTGATGACGCGCGGCGATGTCTTAACCTCTGATGCGACGGTTCATTATCGCCTTGTGCCCCGCTCCTCCATTTACAAGAGTGGCTATATGATGGCGAACTCGGAGGGAATCATTGACAGAACCTATAGGGGTATTCTAAAGGCGCCGGTGGTGTTTATGGGTAATACTGAGCATCCGGGTATCTGGCCTGGCAATCGCTACTTCCAGATTGTTGCGCCCGATCTCGGCTGGATTCGTGCCGTCCGTATTGTGGATGCACTGCCCTCTACAGAGAGAGGTGAGGGTGGATTCGGTTCGACGGGCAAGTAAAAATTGTTTGGGTGTAGCCCTGCGACGGCTAGTACCACACCATGAGTATTGAACTGATTGTTGGCCCCATGTTCTCAGGCAAGACGAAGGCCCTGCTGCGGCGCATCAGGACTCTTGAGCAGGACTCGAGCAACATCCTTCTGTGTATCACGCATTCTGACGATGACAGATATACGACAGAACACCGTATTATATCCCATGATGGCGACTCGCATGTGGCGCTGGCCGCCCGCGAGCTGATGCCTATTGTCTCCAGTCATCTCTATAAGAATGCGACTCATCTTGTTATTGAGGAGTCCCAGTTCTTTCCAGACCTCTTTCCCTTTGTCAAACAAGGGGCTGATGCACACCATAAGGCATTTCTCTGCGGAGGGCTTGATGGGGATTATATGAGAGGACCCTTTGGCCAGCTCATGGACCTCGTTCCTCACTGCGACACCATTCAAAAGCTGAAGGCGAATTGTACGCGCTGCTCGGAGCCAGGCACGGCTATCTTTACAGCCCGGCGGCGGGGCAAGAGTTCTGACCAAGTCTATATTGGAGGTAAGGAGTCCTATGAGCCCATGTGTAGGCGCCACTACATCGAGTATGGGCTTTACACAGCCATTTAAATACTCTGAATTAATCAAGAAATGGAATATGACTATCTGATGAATATTTCCTCCGCCCTATTTTTTATCTGCTATATTCCGGAACTATATGCGAACTATAAGAATCAGAATGCAAATGTATACAATATGCCCGAAAAGGTGCTGATGTTAATAGGAAGTGGATTCGCCTTTAGTTTTGCCATAATGAAGGATGATATTGCGCTGATATCAAACTATGGCCCAATTCTAGCCCTTGACTGTATTGCTTTGCTTATGCGGCTTTATTATGTTCTACGTAATAATGCGGGGCCTGTTACTCCCCCTTCTGAAACCTCTAGTCCCTCTTCTGAACCCTCGACCCCTCCTTCTGAAGTCTGTATAGATTGAACATAAAGGGCTTGCTTATCTACTATCAGAATATGGCGCAAGTTGTCTTTGTCACAGCCTTCTTAGATCTCGAGGAAGACCGCTCCCAAAATAAATCAGTAGATGTCTGTTTCAATCATTTTAATTCCCTGGCTCGCACCGGCGCGAAGATACAGCTCTTTCTCAGTTTTTCCTACAAAGAGGCCTACGATAGAATCTGTAAACACCATACGAATGTCTTGGTGGAGTATGTGGAACTCTCACAGCTGAACACCTTTCGACAGATTGCGGATCTGAACCCGCGCCTCCCTTCTTCCCGTACAGAGTATAAGGATACCCGTGCCTTCCTGACCCTCATGAATGCAAAGGCAGAACTCATGTACCGCGCAATGGGCGTTGAGCCAGGACAGTGCGCTTCTTCCCATCGCCATGGCTGGACCGCACGCCATTTTGCGTGGATTGATTTTAGTATCTTTCATGTCATACGGGACATCGAAGGTACTATAGACTATTTGGCCGCACTCTCTAAGACGGAGTTTCCAGAGAATGGCTGTATGCTGGTTCCAGGCTGCTGGGAAGCTGGGAGAAATGCGGGCACTCTGTTCAATGCCATTAACTGGCGTTTCTGTGGGGGATTCTTCTTAGCCTCTGTAGATGCCATTGTGGAACTGAATGCCCTCTATGATAAGCATTTTCGGCCTACTGTTGCGGAGCGGGGCCTCACCTGGGAAGTGAATTTCTGGTCTGTGCTCGAAAATGAGTATGGCTGGCGGCCTCAGTGGTACAAGGCGGATCACGATGATTCGATTGTGCGAGTCCCTTCGATCTAGTCCTCATTGCTGTGGGACCTGGACCGGGACTTTCTGCGCGTGCTGTTGCTCCGGGACTGAGAACTGCTCGACGACTTTGCCGGCTTCTCAAATAAATCATCACTTTGACGCTCGGGCCAGGAATATCCATTCTGCCTCGCAAGTTTCTTCGCAGGTTTAATATAGTTTCGTGGAACCTTTCCCTGGATTACCGTTCCGTGTTTTTGATGAGCATCTTCCGCATCCTTACTCCATAAGGCAATAACAAAATCTCCGACCTTGGTTGCGGCATTACTGTTTAAGATTTTCCTTCCCTGTAGTCTCACACTTGCAAGCATGGTGGCCCCAACATCGGGGCCATCCTCCGAAAACTTCACCTTAAATCTTCCCCCGCCACTTACCTGGGTTACCTCGGCAAGTGCTAAATTCGCCCCCTCTGGGTCACCAGCTAAAAACTCCTCCGTGATAGATTCTCCTTTGGCTTCCACCTTTTTTCCTCTTGCTGCCTTTTTTGTAGCCCTTAGACGAGACGCATGCGCCTTTGATCCCGGTTTTGACCCTCTTTCTCCGTGCGGCATTTCCTACTTAAGGTCCACAAATTTGAACGCGCTACAGCACGTACTGCGAGTACAATGAGTTGCGCGTCCCTGTGCCGCAATGAATACGACTATGTTCGTAAGCACGCCTTTGACTCCTGGGGAAGTATATGCTGTAGTATTGTTCTTCCTCTCTTATTTCTCAGCATTCTCCTGGTAGGTAGTATTGGAATGGTCTACCAGCCCCGATATGTGAACGAGTTCTCGTATATGTTTATGATAGGAGTGGCTGGAACAGGGATTACACTCTTCTATGCATTCATTATCACCATTGGTTCCTGTATCGAACCTACTCGTAACAAGGGGACGGTCGTTGTCGCTGTATAGGGCTCAGTATGTTCCATCTGGCCGCAGATATCCGGGATATCAAAGCCCTCAATGGCCTTGAATTTGTCCAGGCATGCGTCGCGAATGGCCTCCGGAATCATTATCGCCTTCTGTGCGATAGCAATATCATTGCGGATATATTTCATTACTGTCTTATAATCTTTTCTGCCTGCGTAGGGTATACTCAGCACTTCCTCGATTTTGCTCCGAATCGTGGACCAATCGGAGGCGAGGCGTTCATGAAGGGTCGCCTTAGCCGCGTAACCCAGCTTGTCCTGAAGAATGTTGAGTGTGGAGACAAAGAGAGAGATACCTCCAAAGAGCCAGGCGAGTTGGAAGCTTCCGACAGTGATGCCACCCGCAATGACGTTTGAGAGACCGGATACTGCGGTAAGGCAGTTGATACTAATCATAAAGGTTCTAGCTCTGCGTTCAAAATCTGAAAAAGCTTCGGCGTGCATCCACTCGTAACATTTCGCATGGTCGCACCATTTGGCTAAGAGTTCATCAGAACTGGGCGACCAGGTCGCCCCGTCATTCATATCTTGGGCGTCTTGAGACATCTAACCCTAGTATACATGAAGTTCCCTCGCTGGCTTTCCAAACCAGATTGGTTCATGATAATCATAGGACTATTTGTAGTGTTCAGCCTATTGCTGCCCGTTGTGATCTTTACAAATCCTTTTTCCACAACCATTACTGTTAAAGAGAAAAATAACTATAGCGCAGGAAGATATATGAAGAACATTGTTATTGATACTACAGGGAAAATATATACAGTTGATAATATGTATTTAGTAGTGAATTATGATGCTATTAGTAAGTTCTCCGCATTGGAAGTTGGAAAAACATATCGTGTCTCTGGCTATGGGATTTCGATTCCTTTTCTCCAAATGTTTCCGAATATTACCCAAATATCTCCTGCGTAAACTAGAATGATTTACCCCTCCATCCTTGCGCACATCTTCAGCGGCGGCTTTCTGCTGGTTGCGCTCTTCTGTCTTGTCACCTGCTATCCTAGGCTCCGTAAACTTGGCTTGTATGAGGGGCTCGTCTTAACGCTCCTCTTTTCTATTGCGGTTGGCCTTCATGGGGTATCCCATATCGGATTAGAAAAACAGTATGGCTATAATCCGGTCTATTACCTGAGAGTTTAGAGAGAGATGTAGAGAGAGCTACAGACAGCCACGTCGCGCAGAACAACCTGCTCAAAGTCCCGCAGCTTCTCCAGCATCTCCGCATGCTCACAATAGCCAGCGAGGCTCCGCCACTCCTCCAGCAGATTCGCGAGCTTCATAAAGATACGAATCATATTGCCCTCATAGGTCTCATAATCCTGACAGAGTTCTTGGAGGGTCGCGCCACCGAGCCAGCGCCATACAGGCTCCACCCAGGTTGTGCTCAGAGACCAGTAGCCCTCCTTGGCGCGGCCACCGGCTCGGGCCTCGATGGCCTGATTCTCTGTGGCCTTGGCCTCCACGAATCGTAGAGCGTCTACCACCTGCTTCGGCACGTCCAGCTGTCCGATAGGTGTCTGCTCAGGCTTTCCCTCTGCAATAAAGCTTGCGAGGCAGCACAGAATCACATCCGGGGCCTCCAACTCCATCAGCCCTGAACGATACAGTTGCGCCATGAGCACAGAATGCCCCTCATTAATCTCTGTCGCCATTACGCCAAGAGGCGTCAGCTGTAGAGAATCTCGTGTGACAGGCTTCTTGAGCAACCCCATTTCCCCGAGTGCCTCCAGACTCGGCCAAATCCCCTCCGTAGGGTCCTTGGCCGCCTCTAGCTCGGCCCGCAGTCGTCCAATCCGCTGCTGCGTCAGTAGCCACCTTGGCCACACCTCCTTCTGTAGGATGTTCCACCTAGGCCCTTGCCGCCGATTCTGCCACGCCCCCAGTTCCTTCTGTGCGTCCTTTTTCGCAGCGTTCACCGACTCTTTCAGCCGCACCGCGATAGCCTCGTAGGCCTCCATATCAGTCCGCTCGAGCTCCGTGATGCCGAGGCTATTCGCCGTGGCCTGCTCCGCACGAATCTCCTTCTCCACCTCCTCCACATACAGCCGGTGTCGCTGATACCAATAGGATTTGTGGAGCAGATCAATCCAGTCCAGATTTCCCGACTGAAGCGTCTTGAGTAGAAAGTCATAGTGAAAGGTCATCCGGGACTGGAAGGTAGCCCGCGACCCCTTCATCATCCGCTGAATGGACTCCAAGTCCTCCGGCCGCTTATCCGGCAAGTAGAGCACCAACCCCTTGTCATCCTTGCCGCGCCGGCCAGCCCTCCCCGCCATCTGAATGTACTCATCCGTGTTCAGCATCCGCATCCCTTCCGACACCTCGTCGTACTTCCTATAGCCGGTGAAGACCACTGTCTTGGTGGGCATATTAATCCCTACTGCAAACGTCTCCGTAGCAAAGAGCAGCTTCACAAAGCCACGGCCAAACAGAATCTCCACAATCTCTTTCAGGACCGGCACAAGCCCACTATGGTGGAACGCAATCCCCCGCTCCAGAAGCTTCGCGAGGACAGTGTACTGCGGGAGCTTCGTAACCGCATCACCGTAGCGATGAAGATGGAAATGGAGAATATGCTTCACCGAGGCCGTATCCGAGCTGTCCAGCAGCGTGTGCTCCACGGAATCCGCATACCGCTCACAGCCCTTCCGCGAGAAGACAAAGAAGAGCGCCGGCAGCATAGTCTTCTCATGGAGCCGCGCAATCAGCTCATTCATCTGATGCTTATAGGCCTTGATTGAATCTCCCCGCGCAACCACCGGCGCATCGTACCCTCCCGCCTTCCGCTCCGCCACCTTCTCCTTGTGCTTATCCCCGGCCTTTGCATCCTGCTCATACCAGCGCAGCCATGCCTTGTACGGCTCCGCATAGAACTTCTCGCGATTATCCATGAGCGTCACGAGCTCATCGCCGTGATAGACGCCATGGAGCAGCGGGACAATCCGATACTGGGTGGATAGTAAATGAATCGGCTTCTGCTTCAGTTCTCCGAGCCATCCTGCGAAGATTTCGGGCGCGTCCACCGTGGCCGAAAGGAGGACCAGATTCACCTGGCGCGGCAAGAGAATCATGGTCTCCTCCCAGACAGCCCCGCGGTCTCTGTCATTGATATAGTGGCATTCATCGAAGACAACGGCATCCAGGCCCTCAATGCTCAGGTCCGCCATGGGACCCAGCTCCCGTGTCGATGAATCCTTCTTAAATAGTAGGTTTCGCAGAATCTCTGTTGTCATGATGACAACATCCGCGTCTGGGCAGAACTTCAGGTCGCCCGTCATGATACCCACGCTCGGAAACATCTCCTTCAAATCGTGGAACTTCTGGTTGGACAGAGACTTGATAGGGGTCGTATAGAAGACACGTCCCCCCTTCTTCAGGCTGTGTGCAATCTGGTACTCTCCAACAAGGGTCTTGCCTGATCCGGTTTTGGCCGTGACGAGCACATTCTCATCGCGGCTAATCGCGGCAACTGCGTGCTGCTGAAAGGGGTCAAGAGGAAACTTGAACTCCATCGCAGGGTCCTGCGGCATGGTGCGACAGGGCTCAGATGGATTCACGATGGTAAGATAGGAGGGCATGGCTGTATACGTCGCAGCCATGCCGACGTCCTTATCAATTTTCACTGCCTAGGGGGGCGGCGTGAATGCATTGTTATCATTGTTATTCTTCTCCCCTTCTTCGGGGATAGAAGGAAGAGCTCTATTCATAGCTAATCCAGTCGGCGGAGGAAACAGCGCAGTTTCAGCGGATGTCGGTGGTAAGGAGAGCATCGAGTTACTCGCGGCAGCGCGAGGCGCGCGAGGACGCTTGGTCTTCAGAGTCTTAATCATGCGCTTCATCTCGCCCATCTGCTTCCCGATACTTTCGGCAATGTCTAAGATGGCATCAACAGTTCCGGTCATTGCCGTAGAATTCATAATGTTTCTATTTCTCATGTTTGTCTGTATGGATGCCGCAGTTCCCCGAGTAGTCGCCTGCGAACCGCTGTTCACGCCCTTCTTTTTCATCTTCTTTGTGTTCCTCATGGAACTATTTACGACATTTCCAGCAGCATTTCGAGAAAAGATTCCCGCAGGCCCATTTGTCGCATTAATTACAGTATTCTTGCGCCCCCTAGTCTTCTTCGCAGTTCTGTAGGAGTTCAAGGGCCTTCCCGCAACAGCATTCGCAAAGGCAGTGTTATACTTTGTATCACCCTTGGCTTTCATGGAGGCAAGGGTGGCTACCACATCTATCTTGGGCTTAGCGAGGCCCGCGTTCTTTAGGGCGGCCCGTTCCTCTGCCTGCTTAGCGATTGTCTGCTGCTGCGCAGCCGATTGCGGCTTCTTTCCCTTTGTTTGGGGCATTGTGTTCATCGCAGGGGCCTCTGTGTTATTTATGGCGGGAGGCTCCGCAGCATTCATAGCTGCTGGGGGTACCTCCAGAACATTCGTAGCGGGCCCGTTGCCCAGTGGCGTATTACTGTTAGAATTCGTGTTGGACCCTTCGGCTCCGGCGCTCACATTCTCAAACTCTGCACTCTCTTCTCCCTCGGGGGGAAGAACCCCTGTATTGTTCTCAGTATTCATTCTATTCTACTCCCAGATTTTTAGAATCTCGGCCCTGTAAGCCCTTGCTCATAGGGGTCTTTCTTCTTCGGGGGTGGCGGTGGCGGTGGTGGCTTTGGCCCAGTTGTATTCAGTAAAAATGGTAGTATGTATAGGCTCACAGTCACCAGAACAACAGTAAACATCGTAGAACTCTCTTTTAGTATCATGGCAATAACTCCCACGACAATCAGAAGCCCCGCGTGCGCGGTGATAGCCCGGGAACCATGTTCAGCCGCATACCGTTTTCCCGCATCAATCATCTCATTCTTTCCTGCAGGAAGGGATTGTAGGACTCCGTGATAGAATATCATGTCATGGAGAACCTGTGCGAAAATCACCATACAGACAAAGACAAAGGGAGACCAGGGTCGGCCCACGGCATAAAAGGTCGTGTACACCCACCGAGTAGCCTGAAAGAGAATCACCACAAGCGTGGTATTTGCGAGAACGCCCTCTAGTCCAAAGGTATCAAAATAGGAGTTGAGGCTGAATCCTCCCAGTCCAAGAGCCTTGGAGAGAAGAAGTCCAAGATCCATTCCAATCAGAGAGGCTGAAGCAATGGCTGTGATGTCTTCTACGTTCTTATAGTCACCGATATCTCCGAGGATAAACATATCTGTCTGTTGCGGAGTCTCAAGGTGCCGCGCCCCACCGTACATCTATTTGTATCCTACCTTAAAAGATGTGGAAGTGTTATCTTTTGGCTACCAATGATGGTGGAAGTCAGAAGACCTATGTCGGTGTTACACCGGATCTGGACCGGCGACTGAGGCAGCATAATGGTCTGTTATCCGGGGGTGCAAAAGCGACGCATGGCCGTCAATGGGAGCGAATCTGCCATGTCGCCGGGTTTCCCGATCATACCGCAGTACTCCAGTTTGAATGGCGCTGGAAACAGTTGTCCCGTAAACGCTTAGGCCCGCCACTGGAACGCCGCTTCCAAGCCCTCCAGGAACTTCTGGCCCTAGACCGCCCTACTAGCGCGGCCGTCGCGTACTCCGACTATGCCGAGCCGCTCGACGTGGTCATAGAAACGGAGAGAGATCTTCCTCTCTAATGTGTTTGGTAATACGATAGCTTGGCCCGTATAGATGCTGTCTTGTATCGCCGAATCACGATATCGCTCATATATTTCGTATCTTCATAGCCGTGCGCGGCTTCATCGAACCGCATACTGGTAAAGACCTTTCTAGAAACACTCATATGACCAAAATGTATCCGTAGTTGTTCTTCTAATGCGTCATCCATTGGAATAGGTCGCAAAAAGGTAATTTCCTTTCCTATAGCAACAGTCGATGCGCCGTACCCCTTTATGATCTCAGAACGAGAGACAATCTGGGTTCCACTCTGAACTGCAGATTCCTGCTGAAGCAGGATAGAGTCCCATACATAGGGTGGAGTCGCAGTATAGGTATCCCAGTTCGGAGGTTCATTAAGATCACCCATCGCACAGTCATGACCTACTGCTTCCGCCCCCTCTATAAAGAGCTGCTCAAGGAACTCTAGACGCCTCGGATGCATCAGGTCATCAGAATCAAAAAACGAAACGACATCGACATCGGAGGGAACTGCCGCAACTCCCTCATTCCGATTCTGCGCCTGGTACTGCTGCGCGGGCGTCTCAAGAATGGTGAGGGGAAAGGGCCACTGCTGAGCCAAGAGATTGTCCAACACATCTTTTGCCGCCTCGCAATCACAGGATGATGCGCGAATCACGACCAGGTCAGGAAGTCGGGTTTGCTCGGCGATGTTCTTACACAGCCGTTCTAGATAGACAAAATGGGCTTTATAACTCGGTATGACTAAGGCAATCTTCATTTACACCTGGGTCACAAAGGATTACTGAGGAAAAACCTCGCCGTAAAGAAATGGTTCCTCCCGTGCGCTGGTATCATCTCTTGTCGAGCTGGATTTTTCTGCTTTCCGTTGCTCACCCCGTGAGCAAGCTTCCCACCTTTCCCTTGAACATCCTCGCCTCCGTAGGGTGTCTTGAGGTGATCTTGAATCCGTATAATGAACACGTACTCAAAAACATCTATATCCTCTTTATTCATATCGCCCCCTTCTTCTGGATTCCCTATGATATCTCTGTAGGGGCTCTCCAGTTCGCCGCAGCCGTCATTGTCGCCTATCTGGCCTTTATTCTGGCCCTCGGAGAGAACCCCTTCCACATCTACCAAGTCCTACTCAAGGAGCGGCATCAGACAGCCCAGGAGTTTGTGCGAGATCGCTTTGGGGGTTGAGAATCTTCTGGAAGGACTTTTCTAAGAGCCGCGCTGCAACCTCTTCGCGCTTCGGGTCCAGGTGAGGAAAGCTCTCATACAGGAGCTCCAGATGCTTCTTCGCATCATCCAGTTTTTCCTTCAGGGACACATCCTTGGAGCTTGTAGACTTCCACAGGATTCCTTCTGTCTTGAATTCAATGGCAAAGCGGTCGCGGTGATATCCGTTCGCTTGGACATACCAAATATGCTTGGGAATCTCTTCAGGCCGGATACCACACAGCGGCGGGAGCTCGACATTTCGCCGCTTCTTTGTCTGATTGTTCAGAGTACCGAGATCGACCAGCCGAAGATTCTCCCGCCGATTGTCGAGCCCGTTCTTACTAATATGCTGGACTGCCTCCTGAGGCCGCGGCTTCAGAAGAAGATTATGAAGATACAGTTCCCGCTTCTTGGAGACTATCGTACCGGAGACGTCAACATCGACTGTTACCGAGGTAGATATATATGCATTGGAGTAGTGCCATTTGTATGCCTGAACTCCAGATAGGTCTACAGCATCAATCACGAATTCCACACACATCCCCTTATACAAGAGAGAACCTATAACATAGTTCTCTACTGTACGATAGTCTACCTTGCCCATGTCCTATTTGGGTTTGGCTAAAGAGTCGCTCGGGATTTAGCGCATCCGCTCAAACGTACAGTTCCACTCATGATTCTCTAAGAGCGCGTAGCCCTTCAGGTCAAGTATACGTAGAATATTCCGTGTCATCTGCGCGGAATCTTGGCCCTTCAACAGCAAATCGAATTCCACACAGAGATAGCGAGGATAAATCTGCTGGCTTATAATATTATCGAGAACAGTGAGCTCCGCACCCTCAATATCGAGTTTCAACAGGTCAATCTTACTGTGTCCCAGCTCCTTCATGATGTTCCCCACCGTGTCGACCTCCGCCATAACGTAGTCATCCGAATACATCTTTCCAATAAGAGTGTGCGAGACGTATTTTGGGTTGACCGGCTTATAGAACTTGAGGGTATCTGGAACATGCCATAGCCCCTTTTGCACATACGTGAATTTGGAAAAATCAGGTTTTGCATTTCCAATGGTTCGCACATAATCGAGCTGGATATCGCCGGTAAAATACGGCTTGCGTGTGTCATAAAAGGTTCGGATCTCCTTATAATGCGTTTTGGCGCGCTCGGTAGGGTCAATAAGGACAATCTCACATCCGTAGGTTTCTTGGAGAAGCAGATCAAAAGAAATATCCTCACCCACTCCTGCGGAATAGATGACACTCGTTGGACCGAGTTCGGCCTCAACAGGAAGGCTCCAGCCACCATAGTTTGTACCGAATCGGCGCATTTACTGTAGGATAGTGCGGGTGGTTTAGGCGTGGGATAATTTTGTCCTCTGTTTTCTTTTCTTCAGAGTTTGCAAAAGAGTCTGTAAGGTTTTCACCCCCTGCTCCTTTGTTGATTCTTTGATTAGCCGACAAAGTTCCGTGAATTCCGCAAAGCTATAGACAGAAGAATACATATCAACAAAGGAATCTGCAGAGTTCGAAAGGATGGCGTAGTAAAGCCCGAGGGCCTTCCAGTGAGTTCGCTGAACGGGTTGCTCAACTGTGTCAACAATTTCAGTGATTTCTTGTGGGGATGTATACTGTGTTATACGAGTACACTGTTCAACTAACTCTTGAAGTTCTATCTCACCTTTCATAGTATTACATGAGCCACAACATGGGCGAGAGTTTATAAAGGTATATGCACGTATAGTGTTATCTACTCTGTCTATACCGATTCCCTTTGGTGATTGATACCCGCAGAGATAGCATGCAGATCGTGTAAGGTGTATCCATTCCTCTTCAGTAAGTTCAAAGGGTAGGCCTCGTTGTTCAGCTTCTTTTTTATACGCATTCAGATTTCTAAAAGATGAGCGATGATAATAGTCCTTCCATTGTGTGTAAAAGGATTTATCTGCTAGGCTGCGGCTTGAGAAGAGTTTACATTTCTCAAGGAAGAAGTCTTTGGGGTAAACATGCTTCATTCTGTTGCACCTCCAGCAGGCTGTGACACAGTTATCTTCTTGATAGCCAATAGAGTTGTCTACTCGATCGATACCATTTACTTCTCCTTCCATTTTATGCCCACAATAGTGGCATTCTGCGGCAACAAGTAGTGAGAATACATCGAACTGAAGATCCATTTGATAGCCACGTTTTGCGGCACCAGTCACATACTCTTTGAAATAGTTATCCATATGTTTAGTTCGCTCTTCTTTATAGTTTCTAATCCGCTCTTTTCGTTTTTCATCCTGCTTTGCTTGAGCAGTATTGCATGCAGTGCAGTTTACAGATTCTTTTCCAGAACGTGTTATAAATTTCTCAAAATCCTTCCCACATTGAGCGCATACTCGTTGCGTAGTGTGCGTCACCGTTTGAAGCACTCGGCTTAGCTGTTTGCGTTTTGCGTATTTTTCATTATCTGTAGTACGTTGTTTCTCTAAGCAGGCATCACATGAGTGTTTATCTTTTCCACACAGGGTAAAACACCCTCGAGCAATATCACAGTACTTAATGCCCTTTTCTATCTCTTCTTTTCTGTACTTATCTCGTTCATGTTTTTTGCAAAAGCCGGGTTCTAGAACCTTGAATGCGCAGCCTGTATGTTCGCAAGGATGTTGCTTCTTTGTAAGCTTTCCTCTACACTCGGAGCAAGACACCTGATTTCCTGAAATGTCTTCAGCAGTAAGTTCAGTACTACAGCCTCTGAAGAAGAAGCAGCGACACCATTTCTTTCCTTCCTGAATTCCTATATCATACAGTCGATTGCGTTCATGTCGACCACAGTAGCCATGTTCTGCTGGAGGAAATTTACATCCTCGACCTTTTCGTGGGCCTTCTTGAACTACTGCTTTACACAGTGCCATTTCTAAAGTGGTACTGTGAAAAGGATTTAGGTGTCCACGGATACCCGAGGAGTTAGTTAAATTTTAGGATTTTTGGACCCATAGAAAAACAAGAAAACACGCCGCATGACGTGAATGTGACGAGGATTTGTCCCCATTTTCTTAATTGCTGTAGGCCAATCCTCCCATGCCCGACATCACTCTTAACACATTGTAGTTAGTCGCAAACACGTACACGCTGGACGACACCACGGTGCCCACGGCGTTGTTAGACACCGTCAGCAGCAGAGTGGTGTTATCAATACGGGACAGATTGCACGTGCCGCTGGGCTGGTGCTGCTCGGGCTGCAGGGCAAACGAGTACACGTTGATGCCCACGGCAGGCACGTTGGTGTGGTGCTGGAAGGGCTGCACCTCGTTGAAATAGCGGCCCTCGCGAACCTGGAAGCGGTCGTGGCCGTTGAGCTGGAGCAGGGCCGTGATGCAGGGGTTCTTGCCCGCCATGCCCTCCACGCGGGTGACGGAGTAACCAGACTCCAGCACGGAGCGGTCCCACCAGTCGGAGAAGTTGAAGGGCTGCTGGCCCTTCCAGCCGTTCACCACCGTGTCGTCGCACGACACGAAGGAGTCACGCTGCACCACCCACACCAGCTCCTTGCAGGGGTGGTTGAAGTTCAGCTTCAGCTTGTTGGCCGAGCTGGTGATGGACTCCGCACCCGTGAACTGCAGGGTCTCAATCAGGTACTCGTGGCTCACCTGGGCGAACTTGCGGCGCTCGTCCGTGTCCAGGTAGATGTAGTCCACGTACAGGGACGCGGCCTGGAGGTTCGCCGCAGCCACGCGGTCGCGGATGGTGTGGTAGTTGGAGGTGTTCTGGGGCGTCACGTCCCAGCACAGGTTGCGCAGGTCGTTGAACTCCAGGTTGATGCGCACCTCGTGGTACTGGAGCGCAATCAGGGGCAGGGCCAGGCCAGGGTTGCGGCAGAACCAGAACTGCAGGGGAATGTACAGAGTGTAGGCGGGCGCGCACTGCACCAGCTCGTTGGTCATGTTGGGCTCGCCGCCCGCGCAGTCATCGTCGCAGCCCTCGCCACCCTGCACCAGCAGGTTGGTCAGCACGGGCACGTTACCCACCATCTTCGCATAGCCGGCCTGCTTGCCCGCCTCCTGGGACAGCTCATTCCAGATGTGCAGCCAGTTGCCATAGTGCTTGTCAATGCGCTGGCCACCAATCTCAATCTCCACGGACTTGATGAGGTTGTGCCCCACCCAGTTCAGCCAGCGGAACTGCGCACCAGAGCCGTCGCTGGCCTGGAGGGTCACCGCAGGCAGGGTCGCCTGCAGGTACATGCGGTGAATCAGATCACCGTTACGCTGGATGGTGCAGGTCACACGCTTGCCGAAGCCAGGAGAGCCGTTGAAGGGGTTCTCAATGGACTCCATGGCAAAGTTCGTGTGGCGACGGTACACCACCTTAAAGAAGGTAATCTGGGGATTACCGGTCAGATACACATCCTGCGCGCCATAGGCAACAAGCTGCATTAAGCCACCTCCCGTCATTTGTTATACCCCTTCTTCAGAAATAATTTCTGGGAACCTTGGATTTTTTGGAAAAATACGGAGGCTGCCGGAGGCATTCCTCCTTCTTCCACCCCATTTAGCACGGTGCTGCCGGGGACATCTTTTTTTGAGCCGTTTACCGCTGTTCGGGCAAGCCTAAACACTCTGTATGAGAATTCAAAAGGGACATGTTATCGAAGGAGGCATTCTTTAAAATCCGTCCAACAAAACGGAGCAATCCCGAGGCAAGGACCACCCTAGATTGTCTGCATCAAGTCCATGTACAGAACATTTTAATGAATGAATCCGAGTTATCCCAGAGTAGGGCTCAGCTCCTTCAGATTGAGGCTGAGATAGGCGTGACTGACGATGAAGTTCGTCAAGAGCAACTTCGCAAGCTGAGAAATGAGCAACAAAAGGGCATAGAGCGTAGCACAGGAAACTCGGAAATGTTCGATTATTTTCTAAATGCGGGGGATATTCTCTACAACTATTACGAGGTTCAAGAAAAGATACAGAAGGGTGCGGAACCATCGACACGGAGGGTCACGAAGGCAAAACAGGGTTCTGTCTTGGCTGCGCTAGAAACCGCCGCAGCGACCGAAGGTGCGCCTGAGCCGGTCTACACGCCCCATTCACAGGGGGCGCTGCTGAGCCGCGATAAGCTGCTTGAACAGTATCTTCAGAAGGTTCACCCTGAGCATGCACGTGGTGGCGTGACCGAGACAGAAACGTACGGGGAATGCGCCGAGTGCGAGAAGGAGATGGTCTTCAGCGCCAATGAGGCGATTTTCACCTGTACTGAATGCGGCTACCAGCAGTTCATTCTGGTCGACTCTGATAAGCCAAGTTACAAGGACCCGCCTCGTGAGGTGAGTTACTACGCCTATAAGCGCATTAACCATTTCAATGAATGGCTGGCCCAGTTCCAGGCCAAGGAATCCACGGAGATTCCCCAGGAGGTCTATGATGCCATTTGCGCGGAACTCAAGAAGGAGCGCATTCTGGATTATCGCACTCTTTCTCGCCAAAAGGTACGCGAGATTCTCAAGAAACTCAAATTCAACAAGTATTATGAACATGTCCCCCATATTATTAATCGACTCAATGGCCAAAATGCGCCAGTAATGAGTCGAGAAATCGAGGAGAAGCTGCGGTACATGTTCAAGGAGATTCAGCCGGCCTTCCAGAAGAACTGCCCCAAGGATCGGAGCAACTTTCTCTCCTATTCCTATGTGCTCTACAAGTTCTGTGAACTTCTGGACCTGGATGAGTATCTGCCCTCCTTCCCGCTGCTCAAGAATCGCGATAAGCTCTATATCCAGGATAAGATTTGGGAGCTGATTTGCCGTGATTTGAGCTGGCAGTTTATAAGATCTGTTTGAACTGTATCAACTGTATGATATTTATATATCATGAGTTGAAACTAACGTATTGACGCTATCTTAGTAAGATTTCTGAATCAAGGCTCTTTAGAGCCTTGCTCCAGGAAAGCCCACTAAGTTCGCGCCAATACCGAAGCCCGCGCCCTGGCGCGCCGTAGCACCAATACTGGGAGACACGACATCCAGGATGGCAAAGATGGCCGCAGCCACCACGCCCAGAGTCAGAATCTCGTCCATCGGCAGACGGTGACGGGGAATAAACAGCGCAGCCATGGCCACGAACAGGCCCTCCACCAGATACTTTATCACACGGTTAAGTACTTCGGACGTGGGGTTCATCGTTCTATATTCATAGGGGATTTTTTTATAAAGAAGTGTTTTCGGCCTACTTGGCCTAGCCGCGTATTTCTATCTAAAGGAGATACGGTACACTAGAGTAGAAATGGCAACCGAGCGTGAGGACTTTCTTGAGGAGGACGCAGAGATTACCGGGCAGAAGTTTTGTCTTCTGAGTTTCCTTAGTCCGGAGAAGGTTCTGAAGGACAAGGCCATTTTCATGTTTGAGAAGTTTCTCGCAACCTACGAGTTCCAGATCCGGACGAATACCCTTGAGAAGTATTTAATGAACACGATGTCCGCGATTAATGCAAAGCTGGATGAGGAGGCCGAGGGGCTGGACGCAAAGGATCTCAGTGGCGCCGCAGAGGTGTGCCGTAAGGCCAAGATTCGCGTGGATACCACCATGGACTCCTTCCACGAGTTTGTAAAGACACATGAGAAGGATCTGAAGTACTCCAAGCTCAAGGAGCAGTACGATGATTTTCTGTACGTCGCAAAGACAAAGCTGGAGGATGAGTTCTACGCAAAGAATGAGTTCCGGACGACTGTTCGGGGACTGAAGGTGCGCGGTGTCTATGCTTCCCAGGCGGAGGCCACGCTTCGTTCCAAGAAGCTCCAGCGCCAGGATACACTCCACAACATCTTTGTCGGAGAGGTGGGCAAGTGGCTTCCCTGGGATCCTGAGCCCACGGAGGTGAGTGAGCAGGAGTATGCTGAGGACCAGCTCAATACGCTCATGAAGAAGTACAAGGAGAACGAGGAGGACCGCCAGATGTTCCAGCGCGAGCGCCGCGTTGGGGCGAAGCCCAGCAGCTCTGTCACTGCTATTGAGGGGGGTGAGGACGCTGCAGGCAACTTCTCCAGTATGTTTGGCAGTGAGGGACCGGCAGACCTCGCGATGGCACGCAAGCTGGCCGCGGCGAAGGATGTGTCTGGCGAGGCGCAGTAGATGTATGATAGGAAATACAGATAGTTTAGTATCGTCTCGCAGTGCGAGACAGTACTGAACTGTTGTTCTATAAGGGATTTTACTTATCGGGGAAATACTGATTCGACTCTGTAGGGTACCATGGGCGGCAGACATTCTGCTGACAGAACTCGCCCTCCTTACACAGCACTCCCTTACAATCGGAGCGCAGGGTATCCATTCCTACGGCACTCGCCATAGCCTGAAACCCTTCGGGAAATCTGGGCGCAAATGTGCGGCGCACCCAGGGGAGCACGCTCACCGCAAGCACTAAGACAAGCATGAGACCTACTATGCCATAGCCGCCACGAACTTTCATTCTACTAGTATACTATCATAATTCATTTCGGAAGAGTGATTCCCCACGCTGCAGGCAAAGTAGACGCGGTTGCCATATCAGACACTCCTGGTAGGAGCACGGGAGGCTGCGGCAGAACCGGGAGAGGATTCCTATCATACAACTGGCGCTGCTGGGGGTCACCGCAAATACCATTCATACACCGAGTTGGAAATGCGCATGGCGGCAGGTCGACACCACAGCGTTGATATGTCCCACTCCCCGAGGTAAACCCTTCACGTATCAAATAGGGATTTATTCTATAGATTCTATCGGCAACAAGCAGTCCTACGGCTATACATCCGAATATCAGGACAGTATACAGGTCACTCGCCATTTCCTACCGTGTTGTGCTAATTTAACTAGCGTGCTTAAAACCTTTTGTTGACGGCAATCTTCGGTCCCTTGAGGCGCTGAGCATTGCTCGGATCATACTGATTTGCATCCTCCTCCTCCTTATCTCTGTAGTAGTTTGCCGAATGCTGCCAGAACTCAGGAGCACCAATACGGAAATCGCCATGAATATCCGCCTTGTACCAGAAAATACAGTCCTCCAGCTTCGCCGACTGACTCGTATTATCAATCACAAGGCACTCATAGTTCTGTGTACACTGGTCCATAATCTGGCAGAAAAATTCGAGGGAGGGAAAGGCCGACGCATAGTTCTCATAAATGCGCTTCCTGTTCGTGGTATACGGTTCGCGCAGAATAAAGACAAAATCCACGTTCGTCCGGAGGGCTGGCTGAATACCCAGCGGGTACTGCATCGTAATAATAAAGAACACCTTTAGCCAACGGCCGTTCATAAAGAGATAGCGAATATTCTTATCGTGGGTCCAGGAATCGTCATACATACAGTCATCGAGAATCATAAAGGAGCGAGGATCCAGGCGGCTGCGCGCAGCCCCGCCCCCGTTTTGCTCCCGCTGAATCCGGGCCATGATCATTTTCTGGCGTTTCACAAAATTCGCGAGAACAATAGGCGAGTACTCGCCGTGAATAAACAGAGGAGGGATCATCTTTCCATAGAAGGAGTTTGACTCCTCTGTGCCACTAATCACAGTGCCGAGCGGCATCTCCTGATGGTGAAACAGGAGGTCGCGCACGAGAGTGGATTTGCCCGTGCGTCGGCGCCCAATAAAAATCACCACGGCATCCTGGGGAATCTTCTTCATGTCGAACTTCTTCAATGATACATTCACTGCTGCTGCCATTAGTGTCTGCTATGGCGAAACCTTTTTCATTTCCAGTTTAGCCCCGGTGCTCTCACTGCGGCGGCACCATCTCGCGTTTCACCCTCAATCATCATTTACAGTCTTCAGTAAGAATGGATACAAGCCTCCGGGGTATGAATCTTCCAGCTCCCCGCTTTCGGATGGCACCGTTATCAAAGAATATGGAGCATGTTCGGGGATTTCATGGGCTTCAGACGTATTTTCCAACCCTAGGGAAGCTCTTTCGGATCACGAAGCATCAGTCGAAGCAGATCTGGCTCGATTCCAAGTATAGGATAGTGGGCGTGGACATTTCTGGAACCTTCGGGCAATGCGATCTACATCTTGTGGAAAACAAGGATGCTTCTGGAGCCGAGTCTCCGGGATTTCAGCGATCCGCCTTTCTGAAGGTAACGCATCTGCTGGACCCTATTCGCTGGATGAAGGGTGAATACAGCATTCCCCAGAATGCAGGACTTCCCTGGCACTCCAAGACCTGGTCTTCTGCGTGGACAAAACTCCAGGACCAGTCGAATCAGGCCTATGTCGAGACGATTGCCGCATATGCGCTTGGTAAAATCCGTGATGCGGGGGTGTCACCGCATTTCAACGAGTTTTACGGCGCATTCTGCGCGAATGCCGACAAATATCACTACAATCTCACGGAAGAGTTTCAGAGTTTTCGGCAGACTCGGTGGTTCTGGCATGGACAGAATCGTGGGCTCTATAAGCTCCATGTGACAGATTCCAAGAATAAGAGCAAGGAGGTGCCACCAAATATTCTCAACGATATTCTTCGCGAACCATCTGAGCTACAGTCGATCTCTGATTCCTATGAGGAGGAGGAACTGGAGGCGGAGTCTATTCATGACGAGGCGGCCTCACTGCATTCCGATAAGATGTCTGATATATCCTTTACGGATGCGGCGGCGATTAAAAAAGAGGACACGGAAACCGACGAGGATGACGAGGACGAGGATGATGAGGATGGCAGTTCCACGGAGGAATCCTTCATTGAAGATAAGTACAGTATTTATTCGGAGATATCGAAGTTCCCTGTCATGATGATTGCGCTTGAGCGCAATGAGGGGACGATGGATACCCTCCTGGACGATTACAGCCTGGTGGGCGCAACTCCTGGAACGGAACTCTGGGAACTCTCTTGGTCCGCGTGGATCTTTCAGGTGCTCGCAGCTCTCAGTGTAGCGCAGAGTGTTCTTGGCTTCACGCACAATGACCTCCATACGAACAATATTGTATGGACCTCTACCGAGGAGGAGTTCCTGTATTATACGAAACAGAGTGGAGAAGTCTTCAAGGTCCCGACCTATGGCAAGCTGTTTCGCGTGATTGATTTTGGCCGCGCGATTTTCAAGATAAACGACCAGCTCTTTTTCAGTGACGATTTCAAGGCGGGGAATGATGCGGATGGCCAGTATTGTTTCAAGCCGCTCAGTACACGGGTAACGACCGAGATTCCCCCCAACCCGTCCTTTGATCTGTGTCGCCTCGCAGTAAGCCTGTTTGATGCGCTGTTCCCTGATGCGCCCGAGGAGAAGGAGGGCGGCCTTACACTGAGTGCAGAGCCCGGCCTCACCGTGGAAGAGACTGTCTCTCCTCTCTATAATGTCCTATGGAGCTGGATGCTGGATGACGAGGGGCGCAATGTTCTCGTGGAACCTTCTGGCGAGGAGAGATTTCCGGACTTTGATCTCTACAAGCATATTGCGGAGAAGGTGAGCGGGGCCATTCCTGCGCACCAGTTTTCCAAGGCCGCCTTTGACCGATTCCAGGTGAATCCTTCCCAGGTAGGCAACGTCAAGAAGTGGTCCCTGTTTTGTTGAACACAAAATTGAGCTTCCCTGTGTCCTTTAGGCCAGGTACCCCCCTGAATGAACATCTTCTTTCTGAGCCGCAAGACACGGCGCTGCGCGCGGTGGCACTGCGACAAGCATGTGGTAAAGATGATTCTGGAGTCGACCCAGATGCTCTATACGGCAAATCATGAGAATGGGGGCACGGCGGCGATTGAGTCAGGCGCACCGGTGTGCGCCTCAACGGGTCGTCGCGGCTACAGATCTCATGCGAAGAATCATCCCTGTACGAAATGGGTACGGGAGAGTGTGGCGCACTATAGATGGCTGTTAGCCCTAGCCTTTGACCTTGTGCGAGAACATATGTATAGGTTCTCGCCCAAGTCCATTCACGCCTGTAATGCGCATCTCATGTGGCTGAAGGCGAACCCCCCTCCTGGGCTGAAGATGCGCCGATGGCTCAGGGATCCACCCACAGCCATGCCCGATGAGTTTCGTGTGGGCGATTCGGTCCGTAGTTATATTGCATATTACAACGGAGCGAAGCGGTTAGCAGGCCTCTTGGTCTATACGAAGCGGCATATGCCGCATGTGTTTGCTTCTCGCAGCCTTAAAAGTTTGGAACACCAACCTTCACCTCCATCTCGGGCTCCGCAGTAGACCCTCCTGCCTGCGTCTCGCCCTTTGCAAAGATAGAAAGGGGAACCAGACTCATCACAATCCCCAGCATATACTCCGAGGACTCCGGGAGCAGCTGAAGAATCATCATCATCATGAGCGCACCGATAATGAAATCGCGTGCGACCGTTTTTACAGAGGGACGCGACTCTTCCAGAAAATATGTGGTGCTAGCACCAAGGCTCGAAATGACTACACCTCCTAGGACCATCGCAGGGATTAGGAGTTGCGCCGACATTCTGGCCGCTATAAAGGAAAAAAAGGGGGGACTAACTACGCAAACGCGAGTGTCTTTAGGCTAGTTCCTCAAAATCCATGGGAAGGACTGACTCGGTGAATTCAATATCTTCAAACTCATCCATTGCTGCCGGGGGCTCATCCAGTATTTTTACAGTCTCTTCCCCTACCTCTTCAATGAGAGGCGGCTCCTCTGTTGTAACTGCGGCAAGCGTGTCATTGCCCGTAAAGGTGATTTCTACTGTGGGCACCTTCTCCGCAGGCTCCTCCACCGGCTTCTCTGCAGGCTTCTCCGCAGGCTTCTCCACCGGCTTCTCCACCGGCTTCTCCACCGGCTTCTCCGCAGGCTTCTCCTCGGCCGATGGTTCCACCTCTCCTTCCGCCTCTTCTTCTGCATCCTCGTCGCCCCCATCCTCTTCAGCATCCTCCTTGAGGTACTCACGCAGAATACTCTTTACAGGCAGCATCCCGCGAATCCCCTGAAGCACACCCTCATGTAACATATTCTCAATGAGTCGAAGGTTCTTCTGCCGCTCAATAGTGGGCGCAGAAGAGGAAAACAGATACGTATTGCTCCACAGTAGCCGCGCACACTCCGTCAGCGTTCTGTGAAGGAAATGCTCCAGCTTAGGAATCGTAATCTGGAGTTTCTTCTGCTTCGTTGTCAGACGAATGGCCGAGAGCACCTTTGTGTGCGCAATAAAGACAGCCGTCATCAGCTCGTCCAGATAATCGCAGCGCGACTTTGTCGCAATCTGGCTTGTCTCTCGCTGAACCTTATCGACATTCCATTCTGAAATGCCCTCCAGAAGCGTCTGAAACATCATAAGCACGCGCTTCGGCTCCTCCTCCTTCTGCTTCGCCTCCTCAAGCAGATCCAAGAAATACTGCTGAATCGACGGAACAAGATACTGACACAGCTGCGTTGTGTACTCGGACTTTGCTTCTGCATACACACTCACTCCTTCGCCTCCAAGATCCATACCTAGTATATTTCCTGGAGTTATTCATCTCTTGCCGGACGCACGCTTAGCAAAAAATGGCTCAGCTGAATCCATGGAGAGGAACCCGCACCAATCTGTCGAAGGCAGTCCTGAACTTCGACACGCTGAATGCCATAGGCCTGTATGATAGTGTCTATAATCGCATAGGGGTCCTTTCCCGCCTCTCTTATCGCAGGAATCTCATCCCAGGTGGGCACACGAGCCTCGTCATGGTTCTGCGGCACAAGCTGTAGGTGCGTAGCGAGGCTCTTATTGCGAAGAGTTCTATACGAGGTTTCAGAGCGCATAGACACGATGCTACAGCGCGACAGGATGGGCGGAGACATCTTCCAGATTTCTCGGACTTCCAGACAACAGGTCACATTTGGCGCGGATGTCTCCAAGATTCGCCGTAGGAAGGCCTGGGCCTCCTGCGTCAGATCATCGGCACCCTCAATCCAGACAAAGAGGCGCTCCTTGGACCGCACCTGCTGATGAAGTACCTCACGCCCCTCTCGGAGAGAGCGGTCAACGCGCGCATTCCACCGAAAGAGTTTTGCCTTGGACGCCTTTGCCTCGTCCTGTACCCAGCGAGATTTCCCTGTGCCTGGCTCGCCACTTATCAGGAGCGAGCCCTTCCAGGTTTGCCTGGACATTCTAGGGTAGGATTGGCACCGACGTTTAAGCATGACGACTCTTGCGGCCAGCTCGTTCTTTCCGCACAGTTCGCCGCCCCCCCTTCTTTTTCGCAGCCTTCTTCGCTGCTGCGGCGTCGGCCTTGGCCTTCTTTGCGGCCTTGGCCTTTTCTGCGCTAGTGAGTCGTGTAACAAACTCCGCGACTTCAGCCTCTTTTGCTCTAACATCTTCCTCGCCCTTGTTTCCATCTACAATACCTTGCTGCAGCATCTGTATGCTGTCCTCCAGATCCTGAGATTCACCGGCCATCGTTTGATTCGCAAACATTTGCCTGTCCTTATAGTTCTTTGTTAGACGCTGAATCATCTCCTGAAGCTTTCGTACGTGGCCCGTTTTGGTCTCATCGTAGCCTTCCCCCTTTATACCCATATAGACCTTGGTCACATCTCCTGGCTCATCACCTTCTCTTATTTTCTCTCCCTCTGAAAGCCTAGCCAACATGGCGGCTTCGTCGTACACCATAGCCCCATCGGCGCCAGCTGTAGGTACTGTGGAAACCTTGCCCATTTCCTTGAACCGTTTCACATCCACCGTTGCCGTTGTACCCGAAAGCTGGGAATACGTATAGGAGAGGCATTTGGCCTGAGTATCCGACAGCTTATAGGTTTCCTGACCTACTATACGGAGAGGCTCAAAATGGATGCCAGCGCTATTGCTAATCCCGTAGGTCGCATCAGTATTTTCTCCAATTAAGGGCGCAACACGGATTCCATCAGCCGCCTTCGGCCTGATGAGTAGGATTGCGCAGTTGTAATAGTATGTTATAATGGTATACAGGTCATCGGGCAAGAACTGTCCTGGAGTATTTAGTTCGTCAATCAGATCCTCCGCGCTCATCGTGACACCAGGCTTAGCATCATCTTCCGCATAGAAAAACTCAATAATTTTGGGCACAATCTCTTTTCTATATCGTGTGACGAAGGTAGTGTAGGATTTTCCTGTCGCCTTCGCCATGCGATAAAAGTCACAGGTGGCTCCAAAAAAAGAATGAAAGAAGCAATCTGAATTGCTCCCTGAAGCATGCATACATTCTAGACTTATCTTTACCTCACCGCAGCTATCAGCAAAATCTCCATACAATCGGCGAAAATCTTCCAGACTCTTTACTGCTTCACTCTCAATAGCCGCCTCAACGGCGGCCTGCTGTTCTGCCTCAGGCTTCCCTTCAAGGTCCTTTAGCACCTTTTTCCGTATAATGTCCTCCTTGATCGCCTTACCCTCTTCTATGCTAAAGGTCGCTTTCTCTGCGCCATTTTTCAAGACTGCGGCTGTTTCGACTGCGGCCTTATCATAGACTGCGTCATCTTCCAGCAGATTTACTTTAAACATCTCATTCAGGGTTGCAAGATCCCTGTGTGTAGGATCGCTCGGATCAAAGAGACTGAAAAAATCCGCTTCAGGCGTCTGTGCAGAGTTATTTGACACCTTTGCGGTCTTGTTCGGGCGAACGTCGAGGCCTGCTTGACGTCGGATTTCTTTTATCCGTTCCTCAGCACTGTGTTCCGCATCCTCTAGTGCAATCTTAATCGCCCTGAGTTTCTCCTTACAGACTTCTTCCCCGCCTAGCGTATTTATATTGCTTGTGTGTGTAGTTTTCCTCGCCGTGCCCTTACGAGCAATAGTGGCTGTAATCTGTTTTTCCTTTAAGGCACCTCGTACTGCTTCCATAACTTTGGTGGGAGCCCCTCCCGTGGAAATAATCTCCTTTAGTTTCTCAATAATCTTCTCACATGTATCCTCCTTTGCTGGGCCTTCTTCCTCTTTTTTCGCAGGACTGTTCGCCTTTGCATTCGGCAAATACACAATATATTTATGCTGTTTTGTCTGCTGCGCCTTGAATTTCGTATTCCAATAGTCAATCTTACTCTTGTATTCTTCCTTCTTATCCTGAACTCCCGCAGAGGGATGCTTGTTCAATAGGGTTTCAAGCTTCAGTGTAACTTTATGGTCGCTATAATGCTTTTCCGAAATATATTTTTTTATAAACTTTTCCGATTCAACCACAAGAATCATTCCATGTTTCTTTAGACTCGTACTGAGCAAATCTATAGATTCCGTGTGATCCTTAAGCAGGTCAATAAAGAGAAGCGCATTACAGCCAGCAAAGAGTATAACATCATAGAGTTTTCCCTTGGGCATATCCTCTGGAAAGTTGCCCGCCTCACCTCCAGGTAAGAAGTCTACCGTGGGCTTGACCCCCTTTAATAGGATGTTCAACATGTCTTGATTATCTTTAGCTGGATAATCAGAACCTTTTGGTGATGAACATAAGACCAATACTGATTTTGACATGTCAACGCCTCCTACCATATGAAGATATTCTACGAATCCGGGTGCCGTGTTTTTTCTTTCTCCGAGCGCGCTGTGTACGCCTTCCACCTTTTTTAGCAGCCAGTGTTTGACGCGTTTCCTCTGGATGGAGCTTAAACCAATCTGTAAGTGCCTGTATATATTCTTCTTGACTCATCTTTGGAGAACGTATAGGCATTGAACCATCTGCGGGAAGAGCTGCCTTGGGAAGAGCTGCGGCAGGAAGAGCTGCCTTGGGAAGAGCTGTGGCAGGAAGAGCTGCCTTGGGCCGTTCAGTTCCACATAGTTCACATGCGGTAGCAGAACTAGGATTATGAAATGTACACTTGAGACATTCCCATTGACCTGGCGCAAGCACTGCAGGCTGAGCAGCAGGGTTTACTGGGCGCGCAATATTCATGGGATTCATCATAGGATTACTCTTGGAACTATTGTACGTTTGTACAATACAGCGTGTTTCCTCTGCTGTTAACTTATATCTGTTTTCACCTTGAATGCGACATGGCTCAAAATGTCCACCATATTTATTACTGATCACGTAGGCTTCTTTATACGTATCTCGAAGTGCTTCTTCACGTGTTTCACGTCCCTGGACCAATCGCGCCATTCTTCCTTGGCCACCTCCTGGACCGATAATCACAATATTAATATTATAATAAAAGCATAAACATTTGACTAAATCGTCAGGTAAGGGTGCGCCTGGTTGTAAGAGTTCTTGCTTTAATGTTTCTGCCGTGTAGGCAGTAGCTTTTCCACCCAGAGGTACAAAATGAGGATTCGCATACACAGTATCTACGATTTCTTTACAGATATCGCGTCGATAGTGGGTTGCGAACTCTAGATACCCGCTCGCAGGATCACTGATCTTTGCAGCACGAAAGTTTGCGCATGTAGCAATCAAAAAGGAATGAATAAAACAGTCGAGATTTTTTGCATCCGCATGCAGACACTGAAGGGTAATTCTGCCGCAGGGAAACAGATCCTGCTGCGCACCCATCTCTAAGCCATCTTCATGCTGAGATGCATCATACTTTACTCCAAACTGACTTCCTATCATGTCATTCAACTCTTCAATACGTGCTGAAGGAAGCTCTGCAACAGGAGCTGGGGCTAATGGAGCTAGGCGTGCTGGACGCGGCGGTGGCGCAGCTAATGGAGGCAGAAGTCGTTGGTCTTCTGATACCATTGAAGAGACTAACGCACCCCAGTTAAATGTACTTGGTGTTCTACCAGCAGGCGCGGCAGCAGCAGCGCCATTTCTTCCCGAGCGTCCTTGTACAAATCCTTTTAACTTCGCTAGTTTACCCTCAAAAAGCGCATTGGTTCCATAAAGAACATTCGTAAGTAGCTCAGGAGTATTCCCCATTTTAGCTTCTCGTTTTATACGATTTACTAATACTTCTCTACAGGCTGTTGCCTGCTTTTGGATAGCTCTACATGATCTAATCTGCTCTTCTAATGAAGTCATTTACTCCTCTACTCCTCTACATAGAGGCCAGCATTTCCTGAAGAAGCTTTTCATCGTGCTCCGCATTGTACGCGAGATTCTGCGAGGCCATCAGAGGATTCGAGTTCACCGCTGACACCATCTCCATAGTATTTCTATCACGACTCACATCGAGCTTGAGGGGAACGCGTGGCCGTACCTGGCCCAGATCCCCAACACCTGTCGGAATGCTGACAACCCTGTTGACAGCATTGGACCGGTCATTGACAACATCAGAATCCAGCTTCTTGGTTGTCTGATTAATGTCACCATCAAAGACCGCCAAGGCCCCACCATTGCCGTGCATCGGATCACGCCCCGCCGCAATCTGCTCCTTGTTCGGGTTCGTCCGCATGTTGTACGCCGCATCGTGACTGGTAAAGTCCTTATTGACCGAGTTGGAGGGGCCATAGTGCTCGGACTTGGCGGAGATCTGGGCCTTCTGTGTCGGGCGAGCAATATCCTCAGGGTCATAGACCTTGATGCGCGTGGCGCCATCCGCCGCTGGCGCGGCCTGGCCCATCCAGTTCCAGTGAATCGTCCCCTCGCGCACCGTCGTGCGCGCAATATCACTCGGGTCCCAGACTGTCACCGCCGGTGCGCCCTGTGCATAGCCAACTGCCGTACCTGTCTGGCGAATATTTCCCACAGTCTCCTGACGGCGTGTAGGACGATTCGGGTCCTCGTAGTGAACGGTGAGGGCGCCCGCCTCTGCGGGAACCAGATTCAGCCCCATATTGCGCTCGCTCGTCGCATTACGCTCATTCGGCCGCACCTCATAGCCCGAGCGACCATAGTCCGCCTCAGGTGCGTCCGTATTTGCCGTCGTGTACGACGTCATGTCTGCATTACGATAGCCCGCGCCACCATACTGCTGCGCCATAGGTGTGCGGAACGATCCAGTCACGTAGGACTCGCCGAACTCCACCGCGCCAGCAGGGCCAATGTTTTCCGAACTCGTCTCAGGGCGCGTCACATGCTTCATGACCTGAATGGGTCGCGTCGTCTCCTTCGTGTGCTCGGACTGGCCCGCCACGCCAAAATGCTTGCCATCCTCATCAATATAAAAGGTATCAGGGCGGTACTTGCGCACCTCTCCTGGGTCCTGGGCCGCCCCGCCAATAAAGTGCTGGCCAGGAACCACCGGCTGCTTATAGGTGGTCTTCGGATTGTCCGATACGCGCAGGTCATCTGTGCGACGGATATTGTCAATCATGTACTGGTTCACTTCCAGCTGCTGAAAGCCGCCCTTGCCCGTAGCCGCAAAGCCCTCATTGATGCCCGGGCCCACGCGCTGCGGCTCAAAGGGACGCTCACCTGCGCGGCTGCGCGGGTCATTGATACGGCTCTGGACAAAATCTGTATTGTCCTCCATGCCAAAGGGGTTGCCATACGGCGCTCGTGCCGTATCGAACATCGTCTCGACCTCTCTCTTTGCAATCTGGGTGGTTCCGGCACCAGTAAATGAATCCAGAATGCCCGAGTTCGTCTGAGGTGCGACATTCTGGCGTACGCGGCCGCCAAAGAAGGGAACCATGTTATTGTGCGTATAATCCGAGGAAGCGACCTTCTCACCGCTGAGGGGGCTCAGGATATAGTGCTCACTCATATAGTTCGGAGTAACCTCAATCCCAAGAGGATTCATTGCGACATCGGGTGTTGCAGAATCAATGGGCTCGGGCTTCGGCTGTAGGTTCGGATTCATCGGAACAGCTCTCAGCGGCGGGGGCGAATAGTTAACCAGGGTCCCCCGAATACCGGGAACAGGTTCACCAGGCACCGGCGGCGCACCCATTAAGTTCTTAAACTGAAGATCCAGTTCCTGCTGGGATGCGCGTGGTGCGGCGCCGCGCGCCGATTGCGTTAAGGGGTCCGAGGTAGGACCACGTTGCGCGTTAGACTGAAATCCATCAGCCTGCGTCGTCTTTCCTGAAAGTTTGGTAATTGTATACCCAAGGCCCAGAAATGCTAAGACTGCGGCTGCCTCCATACTACCGTCAAGTGCCAAAATAAGTATCAGATTGGCACTTGATGCTAGCTTACACCACGGTATCGTAGCCATTTTAGGACTTATCGACACCAACATGGCTCTTGAAGCGTTCCTTGTCCAGCGCCTTTGACGGAATATAGTGGTCAAAGGGCGTCTCAAAGGTCAGCTGGGGCTGATGAGGCAGATGCTCGAACCGATTCCAGCCCGTCGCCCTCAGTGTACACGGAGGGTTCGTCAGACGCTGAAAAAGCTGAGGCACAGTCTCATCTGGCGCGGCCTCCAAGGGCACATTGTTCATGGGATTCGTGTCGGGGTCGTACAGCTTCTTGTCTACCCAGATGCGAGATCCAAAGCGATTGATTCCCTTTAAGTCGGATTCCACGTCAGTCTTCCATTTTCCCGTGGGCCACGATGCGCCAGACATCTGGATGCGTGTCGTAACGTCCATAGGGTAGGTCACAGGGCAGTTTGCATCCGGAGGATTCAGATAGTATCTGAGCGCATAGGATGTAATGCGCATGTCGTCGACATTGTGAAAGTCGTCGAACTTTGGCCGCGTGAGCGCCTGTTGTTTTACTGACACCGCCATTCTACACAGCACGGCACATTAATATTTTTCTGGTCTATGACATGTCTCTTTTCGCAGAGGCTCGGGTGCCAGCGCAAAAGGATAGGCCCACTGCTGGAAGGCCGGCAGCGGTACAGGCGTCGCGTCAATGTTCAGCAGATGCTTCGGATTATTCCGCTGGATCTTACTGCTTGTCGGAGGCAGATGATGACGATAGCTTGCGTCCGAGTTGGGGCGCGTGATACCAAGCAGGTCGGACTCCAGATCGACCTGGTTCCCGACAATGGTACCGACCTCCTTTCCACCCACGAGGCCAAGAATGTGCCGCCGCTCCTTTACATGACGGACAGCTACCGCCGGTGAAGGGTAATACTGGGGATTTTCCAAACGTTCATGGCGTTCCGCATCAGCGTTTGGAGCAGAGTATGCTTCTGTAATAGATGCCATTCTGAAGGTATCTTAGCAATTAACGTCGCGGATATAGGAGCGACTGGGGAGGCCTCCGCGAATCCAGCCGGGCGAGGCCATCTCCGTAATGAGGTGCTCGGGCTTCTGAATATTATTTTTCACCGTAGGAATCATCGGCACGAAGATGCCGTCAAACTGCTGCTCGGTCACCGTGCCACACTCCTTGCCCATGCGCACCTGCTCGGAGTGAAGCAGCAGCGTCTCGACCTCAGCATTGCCGCGACCGCCACCCATATAGGGCACACTCAGGAAGGGCCGGGCCTGCGAACGGACATTGCAGCGCTGATTATTAAACTCGGGCTGATTCTTCAGCACAGACTCCGAGTCAATCTGCTTGTTGTTGGCGCCAAAGCCCTCACGCGCATACATCAGCAGCTCTCCCGCAGCCATGGGATTCACAGAGCGCGCATCGGGGACAAGATTGGTAGTAGTATATCTGCCGGGGCCCACAGATTGCTTGTAGTACTGCTCTATTCCACACGAATCGTCCTTGGTGTGTGTAAGCCTGTTGACCTGCATCTCTGAATGGTAGGGATAGATTATCTGCTTCACGCTCCATCCCGGGGTGGAGTTAAAATGGCACTTGACCATAGAAATGGCAAAGACGCGGCGGGCATCCCTCGCAAAACGATTCTGCAGATGCGTGAAAAGTGTTCGCCGCACCGTCAGAGGGCGCACCGGGTCTTCTAAGGAAGGCGCCGCTATCGCAATATGTACAAAGAGTGTTCTCCAGACTCGGGGGAAGACTCTGCGTAAATTCAACTGCGTGGATGGAATGAAGCTGGAGACCCAGCGGAAGAAACATTAGGGGTTTGCATTCAGCCAGGTCACCGCCCCTCCATCCGTTCCCGGGAGACATGCCTCGCGCCCACCCTCCTTACACGTCTTACCAGGAATCCTATAGAGCCAGTTCTGATACGAATCCACGTCATTCGGGATGCCTGTGCTCGGCATCGCCACAAACTGCCGCTGACTCTGTGTCTTTCCAAAGACATCCGTAGGGTCACTGTAGAAATCCGTGCGGAAAAACTCCTCCAGGGTCACCTTGACACTGGGATCCATCACGGATGCAGCGAGAGGGCGTGTCGGGTTATACATTATCTCGTCAATCAAGACATTCATAAAGGGATTCTTTGCCGTAGGAAGCATGAGGTTCGCTGGCGCCGCGCCCATACCAATCACATCATACACCTCGCGCGCTCGCGAGAGCGGCACACGCTCAGCCTTTGTGGAGCCGCCCACCGTCGCACTTCCCCCTACAGTATCTGAAGTATAGTCCTGTAGATTCGTAATAGACTCGTTTAGAGCGGTCATGCCCGCAGTAAGCTGCGCAATCTGCTTGTTTACAGAGTTAATCTCAGCATCATTCATTGCACCTGTATCCTTCGAACGTTTCAGAAAATCAATCTTCGCCTGCGCATCCTTTACGGCAGCCTGTAGCCCCTGAATCTTTCCACTCTGCGCATCCGAGAATCCTTCGCGCATGGTTTGTAGTACAACAAGATTCCAGAGACTCGGGAGAGTAAAGAGCGTCGCAAATCCGATACACAGTGGCACGATAAAGGGGGACTGAATAAACAGGGTCGCAACACAGGCGAAAAACACGGTCAGCGAATAGACCAGAACAATCTGATTCGTAAACTCACTTGCGCATGCGCCTACCTTATGGACTCGCGGGATAAATGGGGTCGATAATAGCACCTTGGGATTTTCCCACACATAGGGATCACAAAATGGGTGTAATACCATGGTGTCTTACCCTTTCTACCGTGTTGTGTAGAAGTTAAGCTGCGTGCTTTATTATCATTGGACTCTCTACTTCTTCGCCGCAGCTGCTGCTGCGGCTGCGGCCTTCCTCGCCTCCAGCTTCTTTCTAAGACGTGCCTGTGTCTGTCCCAGGCGTGTGTCCTTTCCAGCGGCCCGTGCGGCCTCGGGGTTCTCAAACGAGAAGGCAGATCGGAACGACTCCATCATCTCAACAAATGCCGGGTTTGACTGAAACTCCTTCATGAGCTCCTCAGCCTCCTGCGCAAGGTCCTGAGGCCTCAGCGCACCGCTCTGAATCTTGCTCTGAAGCTTCTTCCCCACGCGCATCATGGCCTTCTGGAGAATGTCCGGGTTCGATGTCGAGGCCTGCATCAGAATCTCAAAGGCACGGGTAGGGTCCTTCTCCACGGCCGCAAGGTCCTCGGGCCGGAGTCCAAAGTCCTCGGGCTTGAACTCCTTGACAATGTCCTCTGCGAGCTTCGCCAGCTTGCCCTTCAGAAACTTCTCCGGCAGCTTCGGCATCGCGCCATCCGTTCCAAACAGTGTCTTGAACTTCTCCGCCATCGATTCGAAATCCAGGCTGTCGAGCCGGCCCCGCCAGTTCTTCATGATATCCTCTGCCCACTCCTTTGGAATGCTCCCGGTATAACTGGAGGAATACATGGCCGAAAGGTCCAGAATAGAGATATAATCATATACTGCGCGCTTGGTCTTGTCGCTCACGGCGCCCCACAGATCCTCTGTCAGCACCACGCCGGGAAGAATGGTCCCAGGGCAGTGAAGCGCCCCCGTAAGCTTCGTATGCTTGGGAAGAACCTCCTGCGCATACTGCTTCACTGCGATTTCTGCCGGCAGGGCTGCGGCGGCATCCAGTCCCTCCTTCACCTCCGGAAATGCATTCTGAAGGTCCGCAATGAACTCCACATACTTCTTGTAAAACGTCGTCTCAAGGGATGCCGCTTCCGATGACATAGTCTCTTCTTCTATGGGAAGAGAGTATGGCATTTCTTTACGCTGTCACAGCCAGCTCCCCTTTAGTTTCTTCTTACTTACGATAATCCAATCCATCAGCGTATCCTTATTCCTATGCGCGTGATAGCCTGCATAGATAGAAGGAAAGAGCACAATAAGTGGAATATGGCTATACTCCTCGCGCTCAACTGCATGGCTTAGTCCTATTCCAAGAAGAATGTTGCGCGGCGTTCCCACAAGATAGGTTATACTCTGCTTCACCGGCTCAGTCGCCAGTCGGGATATTGACATTATATAGGTATAGTGCGCAACTTTAAACCAGGCTGCGCGCATCCAGAGCCTTCTTGCACAGAACACATAGCACCTTCAGATAGTTCCAAATTGCCTTCTGGTTCTGCTCCGTCATAGTAGCCCAGTGCTTATCGAAAATAATCAGCGCAGGGGACATCTCATTGAAGTTGTTACTAATCTTCTTCTTTGCAAACTGGAGAACATACTCCTCGTCCTCGCGCTGAATAGGTTCGTTCAGGTCGGTGTAGACATAGTCCTTGAAGAGCTCAAGAATCATCTTTGGATTAATCTTCTTAGCTCCCTCAATGGCCTCTACAGCGAGCTTGATATCCCGCTCCTCAGGATATGTGTCGGAGAGCTCCTTGAAAAACCGGATCAGCTGCGTATTAAAAGCACCAAGCGCACTCATTACTTCCTACTAGGATGTAGTGATTCCTCTTTAGATTTCTTTTGGATGCGGCGCTTATAACCGCCCCATACCCTGCTTCGGCATCCCGCTTTCCCTGTCACGCTGATAGGCTTCCATCTGCTTATCAAACATTTCCTCCTTCTTGGACCGGCGCTGGGAGTTTGCCGGTGCAGTGGTGAGCCCCTGGCTCGCCCTGTCACCCTCTGCGGCTGCCCCACTCAAGAAAGAAAAGGCTCCAGGCATAGTTGCGCCACCCATTCCTTGAGAACTCGTATCGACATCGAGCCCACTGTAGCTGAACCCTTTCGCGAAACTGACCTGCTCCATCATGCTAAAGGCCTCTGGCTCTCCCCCTCCTCCTGCCGCTGCTCCTGCCGCTCCTGCTGCGCCTGATGGCTGCTTGTTTCCCTCCTTTAGCCGCTTCTCATACAACCAGTTCATCACATCTGCATCGGTGCGGGGTTCCGATTCCCCCGCAACAACAATAGTCGGTACCTTCTTGAGCCACGGAGGAAGCTGGGGGCGGCCCGGCGCAGCATCGACGCAAATAAAACGAAATTCATTCTTCCATGGTGTCTTCGACAGCTCTGTAACGAATGCCTTTGACCACTGACATTTATTACTGTAATAGCATACGTTCGTGGCGCTCATCCCTTCTTCGTCCAACTATTGAATACGCATAGAGGAGGCCCGGGAATCAACCGCGCGGGCATTTAAAATTGATGCGCATACTTCAAGAAGAAGTACTAATAAGAATGTCAGCCGTTGCTCCTACGCAGAAGATTGTTCCTGCTGCTCCGAAGAGTCTGGCGCAGCTTCCTGCCGCTGCTCCGAAGAGTCTGGCGCAGCTTCCTGCCGCTGCTCCGAAGAGTCTGGCGCAGCTTCCTGCCGCTGCTCCGAAGAGTCTGGCGCAGCTTCGGGCTGCGTCGATCCGGAAACCCGCAGCTGCACAGCGCCCCGCACCGGTCACATCCGTCTTTAAGAATGTGGTAAAGGAGAGCTCCACTCTTCTTCGGTTTATTCTTGAGCCAACCGTGGTTGGCTATGCGAACACTCTCCGGAGGACCATGATCACGGATGTTGAAACTATTGCATTCCGTGCGGACATCACGGAGAGTGGCTCGACATCCGATGTGCGTATTACAAAGAATAGCACGCCGCTCAGTAACGAGATGCTCGCCCACCGCATTGGGCTGATTCCGATTCATGTAGAGAATCCTCTTGACTGGAAGCCGGAGGACTACAGCTTCTCACTGAAGGTTGTCAATGACTCCAGTAATCCCCTCGATGTCGTAGCAGGGGATATTCAAGTTCTCAAGCGCCGTGGTGCGGAGGAGGAGCCACTACTGGTCCCCAATGTCCAGTTCTTTCACCCCGACCCAGTAACACATGACACGGCCCTCCTGACCGTGCTGAAGGGGAAGCTCGCATCCCAGGAGCCTGAGATGATTGAGTTCTCTGCGACAGCCACTCTTGGTACTGGGCGGGAGAATGCGGCCTTCATGCCTGTGACGAGTCGCTGTGCGTACGGCTACTCGAAGGACGATGATCCCGAGAGGAAGAGGGAGATCTTCACTCTGTGGCTGAATAAGCACAAGAAGGTGAATGCCACGGAGCTGGAGGCCAATCCTACGCGAAAGGCGGAGCTCGAGCGCGAGTTTGAGACGATGGAGGTCCAGCGCTGCTACAAGAAGGATGAGCGCGGAGAGCCGTACAGCTTCGATTTCATCGTCGAGAGCGTTGGCGTCTTGTCCCCCACGTATATTGTTGCGAGAGCATTGGAGCTGCTCCAGGCAAAGGTTCTGCGCTATGCATCGATTGATTCGGGCGACCTTCCTGATTCGGTCAAGGTGCGCCCTGCTGATGCGAAGATGAAAGGCTTCGATTTCATCTTCCAGAAGGAGGACCACACCATGGGGAACCTGCTCCAGACATGGATGGAGCTGAACCTCATTGACAGTGAGCAGATTACCTTTGTGGGATACAAGGTGCCGCATCCTCTGAGAGATGAGATGCTGCTCCGTGTAGGGGTGGATTCTGGTAAGGATATGGATGCGCGGGCGGCAGTAGCAAAGGCCGCACGCGAGTGTGCACAGATGTTCAAGGATTGGTCCGCAGCGTGGGCGAGTGTCGCAGTCTAAGGATGAGTGCCTACGTGACGGTAGCATTTTTTACTATGTATAGACTATAGAATGACCTCTACTGTGGCGAATGTCCTTTCGAGAGAAGAACTCGAGTATCTCACTACTCTTCCTGAAGTTCTTGTCGCCAAGGCTTCCTTAGAGTCCCGAGCATCTGGGATGGTCTATCTGTCAGTTCCCGTAACGGAGCAAATTCGTGCTACATTAGAGTCGCGATTTAGCCTAGAGATTCCAGTAGGCGCATCAATCCCTATGAGGTGGATTAAGGGCGACACCGCCCCACACGTCGATGTTGGTCGTTCAGCATTTCAATATACATACCTAGTGTACCTTAATGACTCACCCGGCGATTTTATTATCGATTCCCAGCCCTATCCCATTCAAGCGAATACCGGCTTCATGTTCGATGAAGGGCTTTCGCATGAAACACAGCGCACCGACACTGTTCCTCGTCTACTGCTCGGCCCGATGAACGAGCTGGCGGAACCCGTTGGGGCCACTTATATAAGCTATTATCCTACACAGGCTGATGCGCTTGCGCTAACAAATATCTTAGGATACGGTGCGACCTATGAAGTTGGTGGAGGTGGGCCTTATGGTGGATACACGAGTTGGAGAATTGCTTCCAACAGTAGCGGTACATCTTCGCAAGCGGTAGTCTATGTTAATGGAGATATATTGAATTCAGATGGCGCGTACATCATGTATCCTGCCGCGCCCTGCTTCTTAGAAGGCTCTACCATTCTCTGTGAAGTTGACGGTGTTGAGCGGTATGTGCCTGTTGAGCAACTCACTAAGGGAACACGCGTCAAAACCAGTCTTGATGGGTACAAGCCCGTTGCCCTCGTTGGACAAGGAACCATTCACAATCCTGGAACCGATGAACGGCTGGAACAACGGCTCTACAGATGTTCTCCATCCGCATATCCTCAGCTTACTGAGGATCTCTACATTACAGGATGCCATTCTATCCTTGAATACCCCATAACGGAAAAGCAAAAGGAAGCTACGATAAACCATCTTGGTAAACTGTTTGTGACAGATAAGAAATATAGGCTGATGGCGTGTGTCGACGAACGTGCTCAACCGTGGAACTCTGAAGGCACATATACTATCTGGCATTTTGCCCTTGAGCATGAGGATGATGGAATGAACTATGGCGTCTATGCGAATGGCGGCTTACTTGTGGAAACCTGCTCTATACGGACCCTGAAAAATAAATCAAATATGACATTTACGGGGTAACTATTTATTTTAACAGAAGACAGTAGATGGAGGGCGGTATTCGCATATACTGCATAAATTTAAAACATAGACAGGACCGCTGGAAGCGCTTTTCAGAACAACCAGAACTCGAGGTTCTGAAGGAGAGCTACGAGATCGAGCGGTTCGAAGGAGTCAATGGCTCGTCGCTCAACATTGCTTCCGAGGACAGGATGTCGCTACGCGCGAAACGCAATATCAAGCAGCACACCCGGCGTGATCATGAAGAACTCAGTACAGCAGGCGGCGTCGGCTGTTATCTAAGTCATGTAGGTGTATGGAAAAAGTTCTTGGAAACATCGGAGCCATATGCCATCATCTTTGAAGATGATGCGATAATTTACAACGGATTCACCGAGGACTTCAAGCAGGGCATGAAAGAAACCACCCTGCTGCCGCAGATTCCTGACCTGTGGTTTTTTTCCAGCCCTGTGGAATGGTATTATAAGTACAAGGGGCAGCCTTATCCAACGACGGTTCGAAACAATGTGATGGGGCCGTGGGTGACCAAGGCGTGTAGCTCATTTACTGGATATTTTCTGAGTCGTAGAGGCGCAGAAAAACTGATTGAAACTGCGTTTCCCATGGACATGCACATTGACTTGTATTCCTGTATGAATGCTGAGCTGGGGCGTATTCTTGCGGTATATAACATGAATATACAGCTGGATCAATATAACTCTCTCTTGCTGAATGGCACAATCGATTCCGATATCCGGCTCGAGATTGAGACGGATTGCCAACTCTGCGATATTCCTACACAATACAGAGACAGAGGTATACTTATGATAAGCATCCCTGTTGTCTTTGTCGGGTTATTAGCCATTAGTGGCCTATGGTACCTCGGCGGAAAGCGGCGCAGATAGCTCAGCAGAGCCCCTCTTCGCCACAGCGACATAGGGCTCCATGTCCATCAGACGCTTCTTCTCAAATGGCCGAAGGGTATTCACAACCTCAATCACGTTCTGTAGGCGCACAGAAAACCCCTTCGGCCGCAGCTCATCGCGCCACTTCGTGTGCAGCAGAAAGACTGCGGGCTGAAGAGCAGTAGGCAGCTCCTTGAAGGTCACCACATGCGCCTTATGAACATCGACGTATGCACTGAAGACATCGCTTGTACGTGCCCTGAGCGTCTCCTCATACCTCCAGAACTCATCGCTCTCCTCCTTATAGTGCTTCAGATAGTCGACCACCTTCCTCTGCGCCCTCAGACGAAAAAAGCGCTCAAGCGCCGTAGACTCGGACCCGCGCAGCTGACGGAGCAGGGTGTACGTGGGAGTGCGCATCCGCCAGCGACCACCCTTCCCATCCTTAAACACCAGGCCCTGCCACCTCCAGCCCCGCTGGGCGGCGACGCCGCGCAGCAGGACCTCGACCTCATCCTCCTTCTCAAAGCTCTTCTGAGTGTACGTACTGATACGTAGACTAGAGAGCTCCTCTGGCCAGTGTACAGAACGCTCCGAAATGTTCACCGTTCCATCGGCCATGACGCAGCCAGTGTGAACAGTAAAGAGGAGAGGGGAAGGCGCCTTCGCAACAATGCGATGCTCCGGATGCTGGACCACGAAGCTCGCAAAGGCGGATGTCGCATTCTCTGCGCTACGCAGAGCCTCCAGAGACGTCTTCAGCCCATCCCTATTCTTCAGCGACGTCTTCCCCAGACACTCGTCAAAGAGTTGGCCGAAGGTCTTCTCGGAATAAAAGGTATTGTCCCCGCCAACACGAGTGCGCGTGGCCACCTGAAGGGTGCCGTTGGTCACCCACGCATTCATCATAAAACCGTCGACAAAATCCTCCACGGAACTGAAGGCAGTCTTGACAGGCGGCGGCCCCTCATGGGCGCGAAAGGGGGCGATGCAGAGAGGCGCATTTCCGCTCATATCCCACACAACCGACCGGTATTGGTCGACATTCACCTCCGTCTTAGTGCCCTTCTCATAGCGAATGACGGCCACGGCATCCTGCTCAACAACGCGAAGCTGACCACCCTCCTTCGACTCCAGAAACTGCTTCAGCTCGGACCACGTCGCATAACTCTTCGACAATGCTGCAAAGGTATCAATAGTAAATGACATGGTTTCTATACTAGAGATGTATGCCGTTTTTAAGCCATTCTACCGTCAAGTGCTAAATGAAGACATTTCCGTTAAAAGGGAGTCCCTTATTTTAGGACTTTACGGTAGGAGATGTCAGTAGAAGATGAGACGCCAGAGTTCGAGTTAGGAGATCGTATATATATTGAAGGTGGACGCTACGATCAGGCGCGTGGGCGAATTTATTATATCGACGAGGACTTACTGCGCTTGCTGCCAGAAGGTGCCCCCGACCGTCTTATAGATATTCCTATTCTTGATGGTGAGCTCGATGAGAAACTGGGAATAGAGAGCCTATTTTTAGTATCAAAGCGGGCTAATCCGGCATTTGTCGCCCAGATTGATGCGCACGTAGGGGAACTCGCCGACACCTTTACTGCTGAGGGAGGACTAGGTATTCAGTACAAGATTAAAGAGGTAAATGAGGCCGAGGATTTTCTCGTCCTTCAGGACGAAACGGGTGGGGAAATTCGCATTGACTGCGCATTTCGTGGTATTCCCTTGGACGAGCCCTTTGCGGTTCTCCGACCCCGCCAGACAATTGAAGCCCAGGCAAACAATGCCTCTGCACAAATGAATCAACAAGAAGAGGCCGCCGAGGAAAACCTCTTTGAAGATATCGAGATTGAAGAGGAAGAAGAGGAAGAAGAGGTGATAGGGCTCGTCGAACGGCCTCTTACGGAGCGCACCTACCCTGACCGCGTTCAGCGCGACGAGATGTTTCGAAATATCTTGGAAGATCTCACCATATCAGAACAGAAGAGTCCCCAGCGCCAAAAAGAGATTCGCCAGTTTGTTGAACAGTGTATGCTGCTCCGTAATGAGGTTGTCACATATGACGTCACAGGAGAGCCTTCGGGGACGATTTCCACCTCGTTCCAAACGATTCGAGAACTTCTGGAGCAGGGAGATATTCCCTTGGCGCGCCCTGTCCTTGAGGCCAGCCGCACATTATATCTGGACAAGGTCGAGGGCGAGGAGAACCCTATAGAGCTTCCAGGTGTTGCCGTGAATATCCAATATCTTCAGGATAATGTGGATCAGTCCAATCATTTTCTCGCAACGCAGCTTGCGGGCTCATCGGGACTTCTTGCAACGCAAGATTCTCTGCCTAACTGGTTTCAGGGATGGGAGACATTTTTCAAGAACTACATGCAACCCTGGACCTCGCAGGGTGCACCAGAAGAAACAACCGTCTTTCGAGGCGCAAAAGAGTTCTTCCGTGCGCCCACACCCGATGGAACGGAGCTCAGCGCGGCTGGTCTTCCCTACTATGATGCTGCAGAGAAGCAACGTGCGACACTCCTGGCCAAATCCCGAGGATACGATGAAGAAGAAACAAAGAAGTTTGTCCAGGCGATGGTCTTGGACGCGTCCCCCTTGAAGGCATTTCAGGGCAAGGAGCGCATCAATGTCACGGCAGACTACGTGGCGCGGGTAGTCATGCCTCTTCAGAGAGGCCTCGGCCCCCGTACAACTCTGCTTAACGATAAGAAACCACCCAGGCGCATTGAATCTGGTGACTCGGGCGTGATTACATCTAATCTCATTTTCCCCTTGACCGCGCAGCGTGATCTCGGCCGCAATCGTTCGGGTCTGCTGGCCAAAGATATCGCATTTGCGCAAATCCGCTCGAAAACGGTGCTGGACATCTTCAGGGAGCTAGGAGGCATTCCTGAGGAGGCGATTGCGGGTGGAATCCTCTCGGTTGGGCCAGATGGAAATACTCTCGGCAATATTTCGATTGAGGACTGGATTCATTCCCAACCTCTTCGCCTTCGTGGACTTGGCGATGCGCTCATTGAGATTCTGAATCTTGGCCTGACCCAGAAGGAGATTACCCATGACCAACAGGAGGTATTGATTAACAAGATTAAGCAGTTGCGAGCCTCTGTGAAGGGGACTATTCTGGCCCAGCACACGGAGGGAGCCAAGCTCGTCTCTCAGCTGCGCCTTGAAAACAGCACCTTTCTCCAGGGCGAGGCGCTCGAAGAACTAATGATTGTCTTAACGTCGGAGCCGCAACTACAGCAGAAAGTAGAACAGCTACAGGAGCTGCTTCCCGCATACAAGGATAATGATATTGCCATGGTCGCAGGAATCTGTGTGAATGCGTCCCAGCTGTTTCTTACGACACTCGCGGGCATTCCAGGACCTCTTGCGCGGGAGAGGAATCGGAAGGCGAGGGAGGTCTTTCTGGAGACACTGCGGCAAACCCTGTTGAAAGTCTTGAAGCGAGAGAATGCGGGACAGGAGCCCGAGCCCCTCTTATGCCCTCATGCGCGGAGCTTACAGCAGATTCGAAAGGTGCGGGACAATGATGACCGCATGAAACTCTTTGCGAAGTTCTTGGCGCGATTCCAGGGCCCGCGCCAAGATAATTGGGTGAACTGCGCGGCATCTGCAAAAGGAAATCCTCATCATCTGGTGTGCTACCATGAGGTGCTACTGCTGCGTGAATATCTGTATCCGAGAGAAAAGGATGTGATTCACAAGGAGCTGCTCCTCGCCTTCAGTGGCGGCGTCTTCCAGGGACGCTATATCTGTAAGAACTGCGGTCAGGCGATTTCTACTCTTGAGTTCGAGCAAAGCATCGAATTCGATGACAATGGTCGCCCAATGTCTGGCCGCGCAGTGCTCGTCGATAAGGATGAAATACAGAGCAGAGAGTTTGAACTGATGCTGGGTATTCCAACAGAAGGCACCGAAGTGGCCGAGTTTGAGAATGAGACCCAGCAGAAAATCTACGAGGTATCACGGCAACTCTTTGACGTGCTCGGTGTCTATGCGGAGAAGGCTGCCTATGCACGCATTGTCGAGCGGGTCGAATCCGAGATTATGAAGCAGCCTACGCGCGATGAATATGCGAGGATGATTGCCGTTAAGACAAAGGCGGGGAAAATGCAGGGAAGGGCCCTCGACTACGATGTCTTGATTAGCAGAATCATGGTATCCGCGATTGGTGCGCATGTTCTTATCGAAATCCAGGCCCATATTCCGGAATATGTGGTGCGGTACAAGATACCAGGGTGTGTGGCCGGATTTACCGGATATCCTCTGGGCAAGGAGGAAGATACCACCGGTATTAACTATATTTCGTGCGCATTAGCCTCGATAAAGCGCAACGAACAGCCGTGGAACCTCACCGGATTCCTTCTTCAGCCAAATGACAAGAAACGGCAGGAAATGATTGCGACAGCCGTTCTAAAGCTCACAGCGGATGCCGCAAAGACTGCTTCTGTTCAGCATCTGCTTACAGTAAAGCGGGCGCATTATGAAAAAATGTACGGGTTTGTCGATGTGGGAAACACCCTACAGGAGCATACACTTTCTCGCTTTCTGCCAGTTCAGACATATCTCACTGTCGAGCAGGCCGCGCAAGCGGTGGTGGTGACCGCGGCGGCAACTCCTGCTGAGCTGTCGCAGTCCTGGCTACAGGGTGCGCACAGAATCGCCAGAGAGAATGGAAGCTACGTGCGCGGTTCCCCATTTTCAGAGACGAGTTCCTGTTTTACAGTGATTTCCGATGCGGATGGATTCTGGAAGGAAAAGATGGCGGCGCTGCCGCCCCTACCACCGAAACTCGCACCAAGGGGCCAGGCCTGTAGCCAGGTGGTACTTCCCTTTAGACCCAGAAAGATGCCGCGACTTCTCACTGAGCCGCCCGAGGAACTCTTTTATCGGGTATTCTTGCGCGTATGCTACGATGGGCCGAGAAAGGGGCTGCCGCACGAGCCAGGCTACACGCACAAATGTATTCACTGCGGCTTCATCTTTCCTGATGACCCTTATACAGAGTCTCCTGCGCCACCCCTGGTCAAGGACCTCTATAAGGAATGGCAGTCGGAGATTGATGCGATTATTACAAAGGGAAAGTCCGCCCTAGAAACGCAGAAAATCCCCATCACAAAGGAGACATTTCAGGATGTACTGGATACGAGCCATCGGCGATTTCATGTTGAGCCGTACAAGCAAGAAAAGCCGGTGGCTGGCATCGCCCTTCTCAGAAAGCTGCTGGCGATTGAGCCACCCCCCTTTGAGGGCTGGCGCGCGATTATGAACGATACGATTGAACGCGTATCCAAGATGACCCCCAAGCCCAGCGATATGGATATTGCGCAGGCCTACGGTCCTATGTCCGAGTTTGCACTACAGTCCATGGAAGAGATTGAGCGGCGTGTGGGAGAACTATCCGTCAAATCGCTCAAACGTCTGTTTGAACAATCTCCTGCGCAAGTGACCGAGTCTATCCGCACCTATTTTCTTGTGCCATTTCAACGGCTTCTGAATGGCTTTCACACGGAAGGCCTCCGCGTGCCACCGCGGTTTGGACTCCCACCTATTACTCGAGACGCGATTGACAAGGCGCTGAAGGCGCACGTCGTATATCTGGAGCAACTGAAGAAGTATATAAAACCTGGGGGGTATACCTCACTGAAACTAACACAGGCAAGGATGAGTCTCGCAGCCCTGCTTCCCGTACTACAGAATGGGGTGAGGTCCACGCTGATTCCCGGTGGAGCAAAGGCCACACCCTACATTGTCGCCACCCTCGTACTGGGCATCCTATCGGAGTTCACTACGCCGAATGTTGTCCCTGTCGCCTCGCATGGTGGTAGCACTGCTGGATATGATGCGACGGCGCGGGTACCCATCAACATCCTTGAAATCTGCCTCAGCCGCTTCCAGCTCGAGGGACTCATGTTCACGGAGGATGAGATTCGGAATCTGATTGCGCAGCGCGTAGACGCCGAGAAGATGACCTTTATTAATGACCTGGATAAGATGTCTCCCGAGGAGAAGAAGTCCGAGCTCATGATGAAGCGGCTGGGGCTGGGCAAATGGTCGATAGGAGGAACAAAGGCGATTACTACGCTGGATCCCGAGCAGCTTGAGCGTGAGCAGGCAAAGAGAATAGAGATGGGCTTCGGGGACTTTATTGTGGATGAGGCTACGGCGACACATGCGCAGGCGCTTCTTCATGAGGACGAGTACGGCGGAGGAGGTGCAGGAGCGGAAGGCGGCTATGACAATGAGCAGATGGGTTCAGATGATTATTAATAAATGTGCGCCAAAAGACAGAGATGCGGGTCCTTCTGTACAGTGCTGTGCTGTATTTGCTCGGAATCACTATTGTACTATATCTGAAGCCGAAGCAAATGTTTCGTCATGATGGCCGATGGAAGGAGTTTGGAGTCAGTGGCGTCGATACCACATGGGTACCCTTTTGGCTATTTTGTATTCTGTGGGCCGTTGTTGCATATGGGATTGTGCGACTCCTGTATTCTGATGAGGAGTCGGCTCCCGTGTATAGGGCTGCATCAAAAAGAGCCCAGCCGCAAGCAGAGTCTGTAGAGCCCTTAAGCCCGCTGCCGGTCCCTGAGGCGACGCCGGCGCAGGTCCAGGAGAACTCGTCACAGGGAAAGCCCGGATACTACAAACTCGATGAAGCCATGATGAAGGACAAGGGGGTGCCGAGATATGTCTATATTGGGCCTGATAAGCCGGCGGATCTGGACGCCTGAACGCCTTTCGCGGCGTAGACTTGGGTAAGGACGGACAGGATGAAACTTGCAAAAATGGATGTTGCTACCACACTCGTATAGGGTCCTTCTGTGCCCATAGAGGGCATCATCTCGAGAGGAAGCAGCAGACTATTCATACAGAAGATCCCGAGCGGGGGAATCCACGCTGTACGGAGGATATGTTCCACAGTTATCGTTGACCGTGAAACATATTCTACAGCCGCAGTACAGAACATCGTTAGAATAAGACTGATGAGAGGGACCACAATACAGCCCATAAGCGCAAATAACATATGGGATAAGGATGGTATATAGAGACATATTCCGAGACTACTGAGGGTGAGAAGAACTCCGTGGATGATGCCAAAGGTAATGCGAACAGCGTAGTCTAGTTCTGGAAATGTATTTCCTTCCATTGACCAGATGGCAGAAACAGAAGAGAAGCCTATTGGCGCGGCGCCCCCTAAAGAAGTGGCTGAAGAAGCTGCTCCAGAAGTAAGGCTACCCGAGCTCCCGTATACGAAGGAGACACTCGCTGCATTAAAGGCATTTTTCAAGGGCCGCTCCAAGAATCCGGAGATGTACACCTATACCTCTGGCGGAGACCTTGAGATAAAGGAGGGAGTAGTGGGCCGAGGAAAGAAGACTGCGGCTGGAACCATTCTTCTTCAGAACTTTGTACCCCTGGACCCCGCTGAACGCGCGCTGCTTGATGAGACGCGCCTTCAAGCTCTTGCGAGGCTTGATGAAGCCTATGAAGAAGAGATTCTTGTGCTAAAGGCCGCATGGGAGGAGTATGAGGCAACGCAGTCGATGCGTGCGGTGCTGAACAGTAATCAACGACTGACAGAGCTTGATGCGCAAAGAAATGCTGCGAGGTCGCAGGTACGGGACTGCATATCTCTTCCAAACCCGGCGATACGCGATATCATTCTCAGTGAACGCTACGAAGAACGAAAGATGTATGCGCCCGATGACCCATTTGAGCGGAACGTTGTGCGCATGGCCTTTTACCCCTTTCCTGCAGAAGTGGAACTGGGAAAATATGTACCGGATGAATCGGCCAAGGAGGAGCAGAATGAGGCTGACGAGGAGGCCGCAGCAACCGCCCCGAATGAGATGCTGTATCGGCAGAAGCTGAAAGATGGTCGCTTCGCCCGAATCTTCTATGACACGGATTCGGATACAAATGGATTTCTGAGCCCGATGTGGCCCGTAGAGTTTACGCTGAGCGTTGGAGGCAAGGATTCTCGGTATTCTTCTCCTATTCAGGCCTATCAGGTCGAAAGAGTAAAGGAACTTGGTAATACGGCCTTGGCAGAAAGTCTAATGAAGACTCGCTCGGCGAGGACAATCATGCTGCTTGTGCGGCAGGTGAAGGGGCATCCCAAGGATGCAAGAGGGCTTTGGCTAAAGATTTACACCGCCGTATATGAGACATTTCCGAATCTGGCCGCACGGCTACTCGCAACGGGTTCCGACACCCTTGTCTTTGCAGATAATCGCGATGGGCCCTCCTCGATTGGTCTCGCAGAAAAGGATAGCGGGGTGCTTGACCCTGCAAAGTGGAAGGGCGAGAATGCCGTGGGGCTCGCGCAAGAAACTGTTCGTACACGGCTGAGGGAAGGTACCTTGGAGAATGCGCCGCAGGCCGCGGATGTCTCCGACGCGGTTATCACAGAAGAGGAACAAGAAAAGGCAAAGGTTGGGGCGATTATTGCTGCGAGGCGCGGAGGTCGGCGTTAGCCCTTAGCCCTGTAGGGGATATGGCCGCAGTGTTCCCTCATTCGCATCGCAACTGACCTCCTTTGAGGAATAGGTATAGCACGCCGCATTCTTGTCCTTATAGATATGTGTACTCGCATCCTTTGGATTCGGATACGTATAGACAACAATGGGTGGAGTCGTATAGAAAAAGAGAAGAAACACGCCTACCAGAAGTCCTGCTGCAAAGGGGAGTATTTTAAAATGATGTAACATCCCTACTATCCTAAGCTTATATAATATATGATAATAGAAATGTTGAAGCTAATACAATCTGATTCCTTTGATAACGTCTTTAGCTTTGTCTTGGCGCTCGGCTGTATGGCGCTCCTGAAGCCCATCTGTAAAGGCGCCGACTGTGAGGTGAGAAAGCCCCCGTCGGTTGATGAAGTCAAGACATCTACATATCAGATGGGGAGTAAATGCTATAAGTTTGAGGCTCAGCACGTGGATTGCCCTGAGAAGGGGGTCATTGAGCCCTTTGAGCGTTTCATACGATAAACGATTTTAGCCCAATGTGTCAGAATCGAATGAGTACACTCTTATCTGACCTGGATGGCGCCCCGGCCGCAGGCGATGGCGATTTTGTCCAAAATATTCTAAATGAAATGAACGGCGGGACCCCGGCCGTAGGTGCGACGAATCAGGGTGTTATTCAGGCCCCAGGCCCAAACACGGTAGCCCCTCACACGATGGATAATGGGCCCATTACCTCGCACATGATAGGAAATAGTCATCCTACTCCGGCAGATTTCACACAGATGATGAACACGAATCAGCCTGTCGCTGCACCGCAGGGCAATGGTCCGATGGCAGGTGCTGCGTATGCGCCCCAGCAGCCCGCCTATGTTCCGCCCCCGCCCCCGAAGCGGTCATGGCTGTTACGCACGGCCGACGAGTTTCGTGTGGCCTTTTTTGTGGCGATTCTCTTCTTTTTCTTCAGCCTGCCTGTGGTGAACTTCCTGTTTGCGCACTACATCCCCTCCATGGTAAAGACGACAGGTGAGCTAACGTGGATGGGTCTGCTGATCAAGTGCTTAATGGCAGGGGGGGCCTTCTGGCTGCTTCAGCGTGTAGTTGTGCCCCTACTCAGTTTTTGAAGGTAGTTAAATTCGCAGAACACCATAGAAGAGTCGAATGGTCTTAGATAAGAACATTTTAACGGCTGGAATACTACTGGTCGGGATCTACATCTTTTCTGTACAAACTCTGCCTACGGCTCTTGCGAGCACGGGCCTGAGCATTGCGCTGTATGCGATTACCAGATCGGAGGGTATCGTCCTCGCCTTCCTGCTTGCGACGCTGTTTGTAAAACAGTATAACACTCTGTTCAAGGACCCCGAGCCGGTTGGTGTTGAGGCATTCCAGGTGAAGGATGCGCCCAGCATTCATGCCCGGCTTGAGGAGGTTCGCACTCCTATGCCAAAGGTCCAGGCCATTACGGGAGTCCTCGAGTCGCCCAGTATTCTGGACAACATGCCTCTTCAGGCGATAGACCAGATGATGAAGGACGGAGTGCCCTGTACAAGCATTCCCGCGTCTGCAAAGGCCCGTGTGCTGATTTATCCGAAGGCGGAGGGCTTTGTACCTGTGAGAAACAACTCGATTGAGAACACGATGCGGGAGGCCCCCTATCTTCAGGACGGTGTTGATGATGAAGGAGTAAATGACGCGCTTGCGCACGACATTAGCGAGACGACAGAACCAGAGATTCAGGGCGCGGAGTTCGCCTCTTCTGAGCCGATGCAGGAGGCTTAGGCCTTGACAGTAAACATCTTTAACTAAAGACCCTAGGTTCTTAATTAAAGATTTGACGGCACACGTTAGAATGCCGAATAGAAGTTACTATGTAGGTAAATGTCCTCCAGGCGTCATATGTATGACTCCTGGTTATACGCTCCTTATTGTACTTTTCTTTACAGGAATCGTCGTCGCACTATATGTCTTTTCTAGCCGCTCGACACCAGAACGACTTGTCTATCAGCCCTCGCCGCAACCTGCTGCTACCGCCCCGGTAGCAGTACAGATCGCAGCCGTATCAGAAGGAGATGATCGGTTTATGCGAGCTCCAAAGCCAGAGCGGCATTGGATGACACCTACAGAGCTCCCGAGCCGTGGGGAAATCTTTGGAAAACTTCCCCGACTTCCGACACGGGGACTGCCTGAGACCTATCAGTCCATGGGCGTTATCACCATGGATGATGGGCAGATCTTACCCATCTATGGCCGGCGAACAGCATCGAGGTCGGACAGATTCCAATACTATACTCGGACAGACACGTACAATCCCGTACAGCTTCCTCTTCGCCACAAGCGTCGCGATTGCCAGGATGATATCGGCTGCGAAGAGCTCTTTGACGGCGATTCCATCACAGTTGCCGCGACCAATCAGGTGGGGCGCGCGACCATTTATCGCTTCGATGGCCCGACATATGTCCCTTAATATTTTAACAGCAGACGATAGAGTTACAGGTAGATGGGGACAATATATAAATGCGATTCAAGCAGTATAAAGGGATTCCCCTTGACAATAAGTGGGTCAAGGCCTACGGCAAGTAGTTATACAACTAATGTCGAGACTGTTGAGGGGCTAATAGATTTTCAGTGGGCCACATATGCTTCAGGATTAACACCAACACGAAGTTCAACGGGGTCTATTATTCTTCAAGGCACTGATTCTACCAATACTGTAATGTATAATACACTTAAATACACCTTAGTGAATGTACAGATTACGACCGCGCAGCATTCTAGCTGGCTTGTCGAGGTTCCAACCAGTTGTACAGAAGAGTTAGTTATTCTTTTACAAGCAACCAAACCCACCTCAGAGAGTGTATACATGATCTTTGTCCTTCCTATTCTGACTGGTGGCGCACAAGCTCCTGACTATTTGAAAAATATTGGCGCGCCCGCTGGAACTATCGCAAGTCCTACCGGTATTGGCAGCTGTTTTTCAGCAATACCAGGCGCGGTATTTGCAACATATGTGACATGTTTTGATGGATATACCGCACATGCACGTACCCAAAATATAAAGGTCTTTGTCTCAACGGTAGGAATGAATGTGAGTACTGCGACAATGGACCAGATAAAGAAGGATATGGTGTCTATTGGGCGTATGGAACTTCCATCGATCCTCGCACCGTCTGCAGGGGGCGGAAGAGGAACAGGGGCGGGTGGATCACAGGAGATTATTCCGCAGGGGGGAAGCAGTATAGCAGTCACAGACTTTCCCAGTAAAATCACTACAACCACCTTTTTGACAAATCTGTCCAACTCGTCGACCGCGCAGAATATACGGCGCGATCCCCATACCGCCTATAAATGCGTGGAGCTTAATCCCGATTCCTTGGATACAAATGGAAACCTTCAGGTTGATTTACTCAGCGGCGAGCTCAACAGTTCTACCTTACAAGATATTCTTTTAGAACGGGAAGTGCTAAAAGAACTTGCCGCACCCGGTCAAGCAACGCCTGGTACAACCTACAATAACACAGCACGAGAAGTCGCTGCGTTTTTACTCGCCGTTATCATAGCGGCCATTATATTTATTAGTGTATATTCAGTTATATCAGCTGATAGAGGTACCGGTACGACTGCCTTCGGGTCATGGAGATTCTCACTAGAGCTCGGGTTAAGCATTAGTATTGTTATACTATTTATTGTTGGAACTGGTATAGGACTCTTTAGTAAGGATTCCGCGCTAAAAACCCAGGGAGGCTACGTGGTGGCTGGTGCTGCTGGCGCAGCATTTCTGTTTTACCTGATTTTTATGGTTTGGATTCCACCTGTAGAGGCAACCTCCTTAGCTGTCGCTGCGGTTGGCACAGGATTATCGCCCGCAGCTACTGCGGCCCCTTCAACCGCTCCTACAAAAGAGGCAACCTGGTCTAGTTGGTACAGGGAAACCAGAGCATCTATTAATGTTGGAAAATGGTCCACTATATCAGTAGTGATCTTTGCCACAGTTCTTAGCTTTATAGGATTTTTAGGCGGAATGTTAATCCAGTAGAAATCAAATCGCAGCAAGACCCTTCTGCAGCATCAGCTCGCTCACCAGACTCGGCTGAGGAGGAACCGTTTCAAGCGGCTGCTTCTCATCCTGTGACTCCGCGCCCAAGGACTCTACATCATTCTTTCCAGACTCTTCCGTCGGCTCAAATCCATAGTCCTCCACCTCAGAGTCCTTGCGCTCCGGATGAATCTCTCCAGGAACCAGATTCTCTGCGGGAGTATCGAGTTCCTCTACAGCAAACGGCTGCTTTCCACTTCCAATCATCATGGTTACAGTATTCACCATTCGCCGACGATTCTCCAGAAAGAGTGCCGCAACAGCAAGAAATACTGCGAGGCCCAGTACACTATCTATCTGGAGAACAATCAATACGAGCACCAGCATAAGAAGAGCACCCACGTTTGTTCCCACAACTAACTGTAAGAACCATGAGGGAATGTAGCTGCTAAAGATAAAGAACACGCATGCAACAAGCAAAACGCTAAGTGTAGGGGACAGAGTGAAGTTGGCCATATCTATTTGATGGCGCGAACTTAAATTTGATCACCTAAACCACAGTAGGATAAGCAAGAATGGCGTCTGAATTGAATCGGATTCTCACGACAAAGGGGTACTCGATTCGGAAGGCTGCGCTCACCGCTGCGCAAACAGCCCAGATTCAGAAGGAGTTACTTGTGGCGCCAAAGGTGAATTCGAAATACATGGGTAAGGCTGCGCTCGATGCTCTCAGTTTCAAAGTCTACCGTGAGTCTCCGACTCGGTGGTATCTCCCCCGCGCGTGGGCCATCAGCGTCTTTGGTCCGCCCGAACAGACAGTTGTGCCCGATGGCACCGACCTTCGCCCCGATCTTGTCTTCCAAGGAAAGCCGTACGAGTATCAAGAAGCAATCATGAGCTCATTTATTACTGCCGGGGCCAATGGCCTAATCTGTGTACCCTGCGGCAAGGGAAAGACCTTCATGGCGCTCGGCATCGCCGCAAAGCTGAAGAAGCGTTTCCTCGTTATTGTGGACAAGGAGTTTCTGATGAATCAATGGAAGGGGGAAATGGAGGCCCTCTTCCCTGGCATACGAATCGGAATCATTCAAGAGGATAATAAACAGATTGGTGATATCGAGGAGCCTCCTACCAAGGAGCCGACGAGTGCAGAACTCAAACAGAAGCTACGTGAGCTGGGCCTAAAGCTCGGTGGGACAAAGGAGGAGCTTCTTGCGCGTCTACATCAGGCCGTGCCTCCTCCCGAGTCCATCGTAAAGGAGAAACAGCAGTATGATTGCTCGATTGCGCTCATTCAAACCCTTATTCGGCGTGAGTTTGGTCCAACGGACTTTGACACCTTCGGCTTTACTATCTTTGATGAATGCCATCATCTGGGCGCCCAGCACTTCTCAAAGACTCTACAGAGGGTCCAGACAGCAAAGATGCTCGGGCTGTCGGCGACACCTACACGGGAGGATGGCCTCACGAAAGTCTTTACCTGGTTCATTGGAGAACCAGTCTACTGGGAGAAGACCCGTGAGCCGGATCCGACGGTTGAGGTAAAGGGGGTCAGCATCGAGACACAGGACCCAGTCTATAACACGATTCCAACCGATTGGAGAGGGGAGCCAGTGACGGCACGCCTTCTTGGCAATGTCCTCGGCTCTGCAGAGCGCAATAAGAAAATCCTGGAGTGGATTCTGCGGCTAACGGCCGAGCCAAGACGGCGGATCCTCATCCTTTCTGAGCGGATTGGCCATCTTAATACTATAGAAGAGCTCGTCAAGGCTGCCGACCCTGCGCTGACCATGTCCTATTATGTGGGTGGCATGAAGGAGGAGGTGCGCGAGCAGGGGGCGGCGACGGCGAAGATTATTCTTGCGTCGTATGCTATGGCAAGCGAAGCAATGAATATTAAGACACTAAATACAGTGATTTTAGCGAGCCCGCGAAAGGCTGTGGAGCAGAGCACTGGCCGTATTCTCCGTATTCGCCCTGACCAGCGAGAGGTTCCACCTATGATTGTAGATATCATCGACTCGCACCAAATGTATCAGTCTCAGTGGAGAAAGCGTCTAGAGTATTATAAGAAGTGCTCATACCAGATTGAGCGCTGGTCGATGACAGGGGACGCAGGTACGCCCATCCACGTGAAGGCGCCAAAGAAGGAAAAAGAGCAGAAGGTGGGCTGCCTTATCGATAGTTCATATTAAACGTTCACTGTAATCCCCTGTGATTGAAGCACCACTCTTGCATCCATTATACTTTGAATAAGAAAGCTGCTGATTCTCGTCTCCTGAGCCAAAATCTCTGCTTGTGTAAAGAAGGTGGTGAGGCTCGAGAGAATAAAGACCTTTTTACTGTCAATCTGTACTTGCCCTGTAGAACAGGCATCTAGCAGAGCTACTGTACTGTCTTGAACTGCTGCGAAGGCCCTACAGGATTGCGTGACAAGAGTGTCAATACTGCTTATCATTGGTGTATTAAAATATTTGGCCGTTGTGTAAAAATCCACCGTACTCCACGCGGATGCTTCTTTTCCTATGGAGGTACTCAATTTATTTATAGTAGTATCTTGCGCATAGAATGTGGTATATAGCGTATCGAATTCCGTGAGAAACATCGCCATGGAGTTCAGTTTAGAATAACTGTTTGAAACAACCGCGGTCGTAAGATCCGCGGCAACCGGCGTCACCGTGGTACCTGCAGCCACCGCGGCCTGATTCGATGTATTGATCTCTTCTGCGCGCATCACCGCAACAAAGACGTTTGATTCATAGTTTACTTGATAGACATCGCGCTGCGTGCGGCAATAGCTTTCCCTATACTGATACATCGATTCATCTTGAAGGTTAACATATCTCTTTATATTCGCATCATATGTCTTTCCTGCGATGATCTCCTTGTTCAGAATAGAGGAGTTTGTAAACAGTGTCATATTATATAGATTAATTAGTCCTCCTATACCGTAAAACTCCCTATCGAGTCTGTTCACTTCAGTTTGTGCCCTAGTATATAGACCTCTATACTGTATAATATTGCTCATTGTACTATAGTATTGTCCTGCGAACAGTGTCGATGCTTTCATGCTAGTATCATAGTTGCTCATGACTATAGCATAGTTGTCATTAAGAGTACTAATACCCCATGATATGGCATTGTAGGTTAGGATATCTCCCAGGATAGTAGAGAGTTCTGTTTTAGACTCTTTCGCAAGTTTCTCTGCAACCTCCATACTCGAGGTGTATAAGGAGCTGTACTTCTCTATTTCGCCGGTATAGAGCCGAATATCTTGACCAGATTGCTCATACATAGAAGAGAAGAATACCACGTTCTGGAGAGAGCTCAGTGAAAAGTCTCTGTATGTCTTTTCCTCTTTCTGATGGGCTGAAATCCGCAGATCATAACTGTCAATCAGCGCCTTGTACGATCTCGTAAGTTCCATATCTGTCCGATTCAGTAGAGTTGTTGCCGCATTTTCTGCTGCGATCTTATCTGCCTCGATGGCCTGTAACTGCTGATAGGCCATTGTGCGCGCCGCCCATAGCGCAGAGTTTCCTAGAATACTGCCTGAGGCACCACTTGCGCCTCCACCCCCCTGCGGCACAGATTGTTCATAGCGTTCTTTTGCAATTCGAAGCCGCTCTACCGCAGCGGCATATTCCGCATCCTTCTCTGTTGATCTTAACAGGGCCAGCGCATATTTCTCATTCGTAACAGCAGCAGAGTACATCGTACTGGCTGTTTCAAATCCTGCAATACTGCTTATATAATTCATATAGGCCGCCGATTCGTCTAACCTGTATCGAGCCAATCTTGCGTGTATACGTGTGCGTTCTGTATAGAGTGAACTCAGATTTCCACTCGTTTCTAACCAGCGTGCCGTGCTCTCTTGGAGCGCAGCATAGGATTGCGTTTTCCTTCTTACCGCCTTCGCCAGAGATTCATTCACGACAGTTAATTTACTCCTATTATCGTCATACTGGACTTGATATCCCATGTATAAGTAATAGAGGGTCGAGTACTCCGTGGCCGCGCTGATAAAATCTTTATTTTCTTTTGCGACAGACGATACAGAAGAGTCATACTGACCCGTGTAGGACGATATGGTTGAATTGTACTGGTTAATGGCATCCAGTTGCGCTGCAATATCCGCATCAAACTGCTGCATTGTACATACGTAGGTCGTACTCACAGCATCCAAGCGTGCCGCATTTTGCGTATATGTGGTGATTAAGGAGTTATTTACTCTGACTCGGGTATCTAGGCCATCGATTGTGCTCTGTGAGAGTTGCTTTAGAATCGAATATATACCCTGTACCCGCTGGTTTGAAATAAGACTTGATGTTTCAAGCCCAATACTCGTGGAAAGAGTTGAACTGAACAGTAACAGGGAACTTATATCCATTTGTTGTAACTCTTCTTCTGTTTTTACCATGATGCCGTCATCAAACGTGTAGGGTACCAGTGGAAGCGTGCCTGCGATTGTAATGTAATCAACAGGGATTAACTCTACTCCTGCTGTGGCGGGCACTGCTCCGCTGCTCGTCGAATATAGAATCGGAATCATCCTCTATACTTCACTCTATACTTCCTTTTTATTCCTTCTTAAACCATCTTGGCGTGGCTACAGGTGTATTTAGCCAAGGATCCAGGGGGTTCTTGGCTAAAGATGTTTAGAACTACCTAGCTTATCTGCGCCGATGACGTCTCTTACCCCGTGTCACCCGTCTACGTCCACCCGTCTTGAGACATGCCTGGTTCATCGCTCCTGCGTCATAGGGTGTCTGAATCTGGACAGGTGCTCCAGCAGCCCCAACCCATGTGCTAGGATTATTTGTATATCCTGCCGTAGGCGCAACATAGAATGCGCTGTCTACTCCACCTACACCGCCCTTCTGGAGATTCAGAGGATTAGACCGTGCACTCTCGCAGGGAATACTCATTACCTGCGGAATGCCGTTGCCCCAAGGTGTTCCGCCAACAATAGGCGAAGCTGCGAGGTCAAAACTGTAGCGGCCACCTCTCTGCCGACGGCGAGTCCCCCGCTTAGCCTTGCGCCCACGAGTTCCGCGACGTCTGCGCCGACCACCTCCACCCATACCGGGAAGGCCGCCCGCTCCTCCGGCCGGAGCATAGTTAGAAAGCATGCCAGGACGATCCGCCGCCATACAGGAAGATACTTCTTTAAATGATAAGCCGGTATCTACACCAGGAACCAGCGGCGTGGGATTAAACACATATCCATTGCCTAATCCGCCTCCCCTATGGCTGCGTGTATTTCTGGTTTTACGCATAACGCCCTATCTATTTACCTGGGATAAAAGAATTAGGGGGCCATTCCAGTAATCATATAGCCTCCAAACTCTGTGCTCCACTCTACAGTAACCCATGCGCCTCCAGGCGTTCCAGATGCTTCTCGCAGCTGCCTGCTCAGTGCAAACTTCTGAACAGATGCTCGATCAAAGGGGGATCCATCCTCAGTAAACAAATCATAGATATCGGGTAGACGATCCGCTGGAACTGCGCGCACACGGTGTGGAACGCTAGTACAGGGTGGAACGCTAGTACGAGGTGGAACGCTAGTACGAGGTGAAACGGTACTAGAGGGAGCAGTAGATGGCTTCATAACCGCACTTGGAACAAGAACAGTATCCTGCCGCCCCTGCTTGAGGCCTGCATGCGCATCTGCTGCCTTAACACGTGCCTCCAAGAACCATACCATCCGCCGCTTTCCAGGCATCTCGGGAATGAGCTCAATGCTGTGACAGTTGCTCCAGTCCTTCTTCGCAGCAAACTCCTCTAGAGATATCGGTTGTGCAATACTGGTGAAGATACCACCCAGAAGGCGCGCATCAGGGACCCAATGATGCTGTACAAACTCGTTCAAATACTCTCGCCGCTTCGAAAACCCCTCCTTGCCTATGATGGACGCACCCCGCCACATCCAGACATCTTCAAGACGAAGGCGATGAAGCACATCATCCAGTGTAGCAACTAAAATAGAGCCCCCACCCTCGGATAGGGTTGTGGAGACGCGCATACGGAGGGTATTGGCGCGCCACCCGCGCTCACCATTCTTACCCCGCCGAAACTGAACATAAATTGCCGGCTTTCCGGGAAGAAAGACAAGAAAGCCTGGCTCAGCACGCCCCTCATTCTCTAGGACATAGAATCCAGCCTTCCTCAGCAAGGGCTGCGCCCTCTCCGGATCCAGATGCTGCCGTATCACCAGATCAGTTGAGCATGATTCCACCAACTTTTTAGCAAGTTCCTGGAATAATGCTGGTGCGAACTTACGCCTTACGGCGTGAATCTCACGATGGCTATTGCGGATGCTCCCTACAGAGATTCCTTGGGTTTCCATTACTATAGTATATATGCTATAAAGGTTTAGGCCACTATGCCTACGCAGTAGCATATGTACTGTCCCGCGCCCATACATATGCCTACGCAGTAGCATATGTATCATCGTGGGACAGATCATTTGCCGTCACACCCCCCATAAACTGCCCACCATTCTGCGCAAACTCCGGAGAAAAGGGAGATTCGGAGCTAAGGGCGCCCTTATGCATTACTCCAGATGCGGTGGCCTTCTTCACTCCGGAGTTATCCATTCCGGGTCCAAATGAGAGTTCTGGATGGCGCATTGAATCTTTGACAGGAGCCTCCATGTTCGCATCATGAAAGGGATCAATAGGCTCTACTTCCGGAGATACAGTTGCGCGTCGCCCAGGGCTCTGGGCATTTGGCGCTCCTGGGCCGCCTGGGGCCACTACACGAGAGGGCTCTGTAATCTCATACCCTCGCGTTGGGGGCGCGGGCGATGGAATGGGCTGAGAAGGAGTATTCAGCGGAGACGCGCTCGGCGCACCCATTGCTTTCTCAGCAAATGGCTCAATCGGCTTCGAACCAAGCGCAGATCCAAGGCTTGGCGCTGCGGATCCAAGGCTTGGTGCTACGGATCCAAGGCTTGGCGCTGCGGATCCGGGAGTAGACGTTACACTTGTCCGAAACAAATCAGGCCTGTACGCCCTTACAAGAATGTATGTAAGATATCCGAGTAGAACTGTACAAAGAATAGGGAGTAAGTTTTCGAGCATCTGGTGCTATATAGGAAAAAACAAATGAAATAAAACCGGAATGAGTAATATATGTCTCTCCAGGCGCTTCTGGATTCTACTGTAGTTCAATGCAAAGCAATAAAGGCTTCTGGAACGCTGACCTTACCCGAACTGGGTAAGATTGCGACAGGCCTTCTGAAGGAGATATATGCGCTGAAGACGATTACTATAGATGAGAAAAAGGCCTTTGTGCTGATGGCTTTACAGCGGGGCCTCGATGCTGCGGGCCACCTCCAGTTCCTTTCCCATGTTGACCCTGCGATTGCCTCGGAGGTTGAGAAGGAGTCCCTGAAGATGGTCGTGGGGGCGGTCTTTGGCCTTGGTGACGCCTTCCCCCAGGCGTTTGCGCATATGGAGTATGGCCTTTCTTATATAAGGTCGTTCCTATCAAAATATCTCCCTGTCTGTTCTCAGGATACCTTCCCGCTGCCGCCGCGCCTGGGCCCGAAGGATACAGAACTGATTGTGGAGGCGCTGAAGGCTGCTGGGCCTCAGACTCTTGAGGTACGAACCGTAGAGCCCACTCCCCAAGCTGCAGCTCAAGAACCCCAGAACGTAGCTCCTGCATAACTAGAGGATACTCCTCCTCGGAATAGACTCTAAAGGGAACCCAATCATCTGGCATCGATTCAAGCTCCTCTTGAACTCCAAAGGGCATCTCAGTTCGCTTCAGCACCCTATAGCACTTCCACGAATCTTCACTTAAAAACCCTACAACGTTCCCCCCGTCATAGATACGAATCTTTGACGTGGTTGACGCAGTATCAGGCACCGTGACCCTTGTCCATGTACACAGGAACTTCATTAGACCTTACCTATATTCTGCGTGGCGGGTTTAGCCCCAACACGCCCTGCTAAAATTTAAGCAGTTAAGGAAACTCACTATAGCTAGTACAGATGCCTCCAAAGAAAGATACGGTTCAGGCGCTTCTTCTTACGCAAAAGGCGGAGGTAAAGGAGATTGAGCTTCCTCTTGGCAAGGACGGGACGCTCGGCCTGCCTGCGCTGAAAACGTCTCTAAAAAAGAAGGAGGCACCTGAAGTTCTGGGGACATACAAATACAAGGCACAGACCCTATTCCTCTTCGGATATACTACAGGCAAGGCTGGCACAGAAAATAAGCATGAGCTCCCGCCTCCACACGACACACTCCTATGTTTTGGCGATAGTATTCTTCTCGCATCAAAGGATGAGGCGGACTGGTCTAAGCCGAGTTCATTCAAGGCAACCGATTATGAGATGTTCTATACAAAGGCGTTCGGTGGATTTGACGAGTTGGACGAGGAGGAGGATGAAGTCGAGGAGGAGGAGGTCGTAGAGGATGCCAACGATGGGGTAGAGGAGGATGGCGATGAGGATGATGTGGATGAGGGCGCAGAGGAAGGCGATGAGGGTGCAGACGAGATTGCGGAGGATGCTGAGATATCTGAGGAGCCGATTAGTCTGCCGAAAAAGCGGGCGAAGAAATCCGCGGCCACATCGATTGTCTCGGCCGGTGCCGCACAAGTATATGCGTCCTACTTTCATGTAGATGTGTCGCATGAGCTCGTGGAAGAGGACTACAGCAGCCCGTATAATGAAGATGAGCTCGCCCCCCAGCGCAAAAAGATTCTGCGGACCCTATCTAAACTGTTCCACGCCGTCTTCGATACCCACGAGCTACACGAGCTTGAGCGTTCTATCTATAATGGGGCGATTCGGCGAGCATCTCAGCGGCATATTGGTAAGGTCTGGGCACACGCGCCGTTTCTGGAACTCTACACTATGTTTGCGAAGCAGATTTCCGTCAATCTGCTTCCCACGGCGTATGTGAATAATACGGAGCTGTTTGCAAAGTACAAGGCGGGGGAGGTGACATTCAAGGACATTTCTGAGATGGACAGCTATCAACTGTTTGAGGATAGATGGAAGGATTGTTTCCTTGAGCAACAGATTCGTGAGAAGCGGCAACTGGAGGGCAACAAGGCGATGGCTACGGATCGCTTCCTGTGCAAGAGGTGCCATAAGCGGGAGTGTACGTATTATGAGCTTCAGACCCGTTCTGCCGATGAGCCGATGACCATCTTTATTACATGCCTTAACTGCGGAAAACACTGGAAGGAATAAACGGAACGATACATATATATGTCTACGATTACTAGCACTGTATCTACGGCAACAGAGACAGAGACCGTCTCGACAGTAACCCAAGTTCGTCCCTCGCTGGATGCGATTATTGATGCGAGTGTATCTAAGGTCGGAGTAAAGGGCGCGGATCCCTTTCCGATTGTAGATAAACTATGGGACCTCTTTGCTGGGAAGGGTATTCGCACTGTTTTTTTGAGCATTGGTACATCGGTATCCCCTCTTGCAGATTTAGAGATTTCCGAAAGTCTTGGGTGCCCACTGTATATTTGCGCCCTGAATGATTCTGAGCAGAAGAACTGGTCCGATGTATCGACTGTCCTCAAGGAGCGCGCCAGGCCCTCTTCAGCATCTTCCTTCACAGAGTTTGTCGATACAAAGTGGATTCTGCCCAAGAATCTGCGTAGGATCGATGCGTTGCCCTGGTGGACCGATGGCACGCTCGATCTTTCTGGTGCGACTCTTCCTACACAGAAGCTCGATACACTTATTAGCTCCCTTTCTGCTACAATGAAGCTGAAGGATGGTGCGAAGCGCATTGATATCCTGAAGGTAGATACCACGCAGTCCGCACCAGGCCTGGAAATCCCTATCCTACACAATATTCTTTCGGAGGGCTACAGGCCCTCTGTGGTCTTGGTCAAGTGGTCGGCGATGCCTGATGTTAGCATAAAGATAACGCTCGCCGCCGGCCACCTCCAGTGCTGCGGCTATTCCCTGTTTAGTGTGATTGACGATAAGTTCTTGTATTATTTTAATGACGATAATCTCTATGAGATTTGTAGTTGGGAGAAGCGCACCGCCATCAATCCTATTGCGGCAGAGATTCTCAAGGCGACCAGCAGGCGGGCTTAATTTCGGAGGACACAGCAGAGGATTCGAATGTTTTCACAGAAAGAAGTGAATTCTCCTCTTGCTGAAAAAAGAATTGTATATTCCCTACTCCGACGTGGCACCTTTGGAAGAAGATGTTATTCTGAATCGACGCCTGTTACACATAAACATAGGGGCCTCACTGTAGTGCAGAATGCCCCTCTACAGGCCGTAGAACTCAATGTACCGTCAAGTGCCAATTTAAGTCCACCCCAGAGGTGGACTTAAATTGTGCCTACTTGCCTACAGTTGTGTTGTAAGCTAAATACGCCCACCCCTTAAGGGGTGTACGTATTTTAGCACAACACGGTACCGAAGGCCCCTCTTGACGCACACTAGAGGATCATAAGATCCGAGAGACGCCAGAATTCAAATGTTCCATCCGGCATGGGCCTCTTCACAATAAAGGGAAGACGCCGCTGCTCCAACTCAAGTTTTGCAATGTCCAATGGATTCGTCATATACTCGGGTACAGTGACAAACGGCCTCGCACCCTCCGCAAGCTGATTCGTCCGCGTTCCAAGAATCTTCGTGCGCTCATAGACAGTTAAGAATGGGGGGCTCATATGATTCGCATCCATTCCACTATCGGGTGGGGCCTGTTGAAGCGGTACCTTCGGAATAACAGTCTCCATGTAATCGACCACAGTTTCAGGATGATACTTATATAGTACATCAAAGGGGTCCTCGGGCTCTGGGGCCTCCTCATCGCCCCCCTCTAAGTCGATGCCCGCATCAAACTCATCGTCGACATCCGCGGCTAGGCCAAACTCCTGCTCAGCTGCGGGTTCAGCGGCCATTATGTTCTATACTATACACAGGTGAAAAAGCGTATAACTAATTTTACGAGCACGCCGCGGCACATTAAAATTGAGGGTACTTAGGGAAGAATAACCAAGTAAATATAGAAATGTCTGAGTGTGAGGCTGTGACTGGCGTGAACGATGTTGAGGAGGTCCCTGTCAAGGAGGTGACGGTATACGATACATTTGATAGTATGGGGCTGAGCGAGGAGATTCTTCGTGGCATCTATGGCAATGGCTTTGAGAAGCCGTCTGGGATTCAGCAGCGGGGAATCGTGCCGATTAAGGATGGCCACGATATTCTTGCACAGGCGCAGTCGGGCACGGGTAAGACGGGAACCTTCGTTACTGGTGCACTGACCCGCGTAGATCCCACACTCAAGCAGATTCAGGTCCTTATTCTCGCCCCTGTTCGTGAGCTCGCGCAACAGATTCACGATGTTGCCGTTCAGATTAGTAAGTACATGAACAATAAGGCTGGTATTAATGTGTACTGTGCGACAGGCGGCCCTCCTCTGCGTGAGGATATCCGTGCGATTGAGAGGGGCTGTCAGTTTCTGGTAGGCACGCCTGGTCGCATTTACGATCTAATGAACCGAAATGTCCTCCAGCGCAAGAACATTCGGGTTCTTGTGATGGATGAGGCGGACCAAATGCTGGAGGACCGGTTCAAGGAGCAGGTGCTCTGTATTCTTGAGAAGGGATTTCCTTCGACGACGCAGGTCGCCCTGTTCTCTGCGACGATGGATAAGGAGGTGATTGAGGTCGCCAATACAATGCTGAGGAATCCCGTGAAGATTCTGATGGATGCGAAGGATGTTCCTCTGGATGGTATCAAGCAGCTGTATGTTGAGCTAGAGAAGGAGAACTGGAAGTTCGATGTGCTCTGTGATTTATATGCGCAGCTAACGATTAGCCAGGCCCTAGTATACGTGAATGAGCGGAAGAAGGCGGACCTGCTTGCGGAGAAGATGGCGCAGCAGGGATTTCCGCTGTCCGTGATTCACGGCGAGATGGATGTCAATGAGCGAAAAAAGCGGATGGCCGAGTTCAGGACTGGCGAGGTGCGCGTTATGATTAGTACGGATATGCTAGCTCGTGGCATTGATGTTCAGCAAGTGTCTCTCGTGATTAACTATGAGCTCCCTGTGGAGAGAGAGAACTACATTCACCGTATTGGGCGCGCAGGGCGTTTTGGCCGCAAGGGCGTGACGATTAATCTTATTGCGCCAGAGGATAAGAAGGCCAAGGAGGAGATTGAGGCGCACTGGAAGATTACGATGCAGCTTCTGCCAAATGACCTCGCAAGTGTCATGAGCTAGGAGGAGCCGGATCCCGAATATCATTCCGGCACACTGGGCAGACAACATGTGACATAAACCATGTGCTGATACATCCGGAATGGAAGCGATGGTCGCACGCAATGAGGTTGAGTGCTTCGCGCCCTGCCTCAAGAGTATCTTGACAGATGGCGCACATTTCCTCCTCTGAATCAATAATCTCAATAGCAGTCGCAGATTGAATCTGTTCTGCTGTTGGGCGCACAGGAATGGGCTCCATAAAGTCCGTTTGCGGAATAGCATTCGCGGTAGCACCAGTAGGAATCCCAATAAGCCCGCTCATGAGATTTATGGCATGTAGGAAATCGGATGGAGTAGCGTTGTTTGGATGAATCTGATTTGTCTCAAAGATCACACTAGAGCGCAATGGCGGAGTGGAAATAATCCGGGTGGGCTCCTGCTGAAGATACTCCCGCCTCCCGCGACTAAAGAGGTTAAACCGCTGTTGGGTCTGTTGCTGGACATAGGCGAGAACATCGGGCACATTCCTGAACCTCTCTGGTGCATACAGGAGTTGTGGAAAGTAGTTGTGAATATCATCCAGAACTGCGGAATCATAGAGGCGATGGTAACTCATTTTTTCTGTACTATAGCGCGCATGAAATTGAATGGTATAATTTTATGTATGTGGAGTACAAATAGCCATGGAAAGACCATCACAGGGTGGCGGTGGCTTAATCAATATGGGGCTCACCTGCTATGGAAATGCGATTATGCAGAACATGCGGCACATCTCGAAGCTCGCATGGATTCTGGAGGAGGGCAAGTATAATACTCTCTTTGTCACGGATGGAAACTCGGGGGATGAGCGGCAGAAGGTTCAGCTAGTCACACAGGCCTTCGCAAAGGTTACACAGTTTCTCTGGAAATGTAAGAAGGGGCAGAGCGTAAAGCCGGGCGAGTTCTGGACAAATCTCATTCCCGCTGTCATGGATACCCAATATGAGCAGCTGGCCCATAAGACGTTTCATGACGCCCACGAGTTCTGCCAGTTCCTGATTGAGACCATTCACAAGTCGACGATTCAGGATGTAGATATGCGGATTACCTATGAGCCGGCGGCTTCGCCAAAGGACATTCTGATTCAAGCGGCGCTGACCGAGTGGAAGAAGTTCTTCGCCAAGGAGTACAGCCCACTCGTCCATCTCTTCTACGGTCTCTTCCATTTCAAGACCACGTGCGAGGGCTGTAAGAATGTCTCCCATCGCTGGGAGCCATTTAACTCTCTAAAGGCGCCAGTGAAGGATGGCGAGGTGTCGGTCGATATCCTTCAGGCGCTGCGTGATGACCTTCTTCATGAGGAGACGATTGATGAGTATCAGTGCGACACGTGCGGCCCTCCCCGAAAGCAGGCGAAGCGCACAGTAAGCATTTGGAAGCTTCCTCTTGCGCTAGTCATTTCGACAAAGCGGTTTACCAATGCGTCCAAGAAGATTTCCGTGCCTGCGGCCCCCGTCTCTCTGATTCCGATTGATTTCGCCCCCTTCTTCTCTCAAGAGAGCCCTGAGCGTGAGGGGATGGTTCACTATGCTCTACGGGGCATAGTGGATCACCATGGAAATATGAACACAGGTCATTATACGGCACAGTGCCGGCATGTGGAGACGGACCAGTGGTTCATCTATGACGATGAGCATGTCCATTCTATCGAGAAGCCAGTCTTCGGCCCCAGTACTTACATGCTCTTTCTGGAGCGGGCCTAGCTTAGATAAGGTTCTTAAATTCCTCAATCCCACCCGTCTTTACATTTTTTACCTGGACGCGCCCCATTATACCATTCTTGTCGCAGATGCGAAAATGGATGTGTGGCTGTAACTGGCCCATGATAGGCACCTTATAGGACTGGGGGGGACCACGGTAACGGAGAATGGCATTTCCCGCGCCATCGGCTAGTGCGACTCCGGAGTTTTCAAATTCAGCATAGGCCTCGTTCCAGTTCGGGATATCCTTCCCCTGTGTCGGGTTCGGCTCGGCAGCCCAGTATAGCACCTTTGCGCCAGGGAGGGTGGTAATTGTCACTTGGTCATTTGCATTCTGCGGTGTCCGCTCGGCGAGCGCGCCTCCAGGCACGATTGTCTCCCCCAGAAAGGGCAGATAGATATCACGACGGAAGACGAGGCTCAGCGCAGCAAGACCAATGATGATATAAATCCACTTTGCATGGCGAGGCGCGAGGCCCAGGCGCACCGCATCAATTCCTAGGACTCCAATGCTGAGCCAGTTGAGACCTCCGATAAGGACAAGTGTCATGACCGCCATGTTGAACCATTTGACATAAACCATTGTGTTTGGATTTGCGTCAAAGATATCCATTCTATATAGAAGAAAGAAATGAGTGCATGCGCGATTAAACGATGGGGTACAGGAACACCCTGCGTGAAGGAGAGTTCGGGCGCAGCCAAGGAGATGGCGGAGAAGCTCGCAAAGATGCGCGAGGAACGGGAGAAACAGGATACGATGTGGTCAACTCCTGCGGAAGTCCCTACGCTACCAGCCAAGAAAGATCCTAAGCCCAAATAGAATGGCGCCGTGTAAATACTTTTTCGGTAAGGTCTTTGCGCATCTTGCGGGAGCCTTGGCCATTTCTGCGGCTTCCGCGGAGTATTCGGATCTTGGCACGCAACTTCTTGGAAACTCTTCGGTCCTTATACAGGTTATTGTAAATCTTGTGATAAGTTTAGCACTATTGTACGGGACATTCTTGACGCAGCCAGGGAGCATCCCGAAATACGCCTTTTTCATTGCGTTTGCCTTCTGGCTTGGACAGACACTGAAGCCCTATGTGGAACGCCTACAGGATAAGGGTACGCTTACCAGAGTTCTTACACTCACTACGGGTGTGTTTGTGGCCATGACTGCGCTCGGCTTCTATGATTCGGGGAACTTTCTAGGACTTGGACTCTATCTTTTCGCCGGGCTCATTGGCCTGATTCTTGCGCAAATCGTTCTTCTTGCCTTTGGAACTCCTGAAGAAAAGAGAAAGGGGATTCAGTGGCTCAGTATCTTTGGAGTCGGCCTCTTTTCTCTCTTTACCGCATACGATATCCAGGTTCTAAGAGTAAATGCGCGGCTGTGCCGCATCGGGAAAAATGTGCAGCCCGATTACCCTGTAGAAAGTCTGGGGATTTACTTAGATTTTATTAACCTCTTTAGCAACATTGGCAGGAGTGAGTAATGTCTTGTGCCAAGTTATTTCTATATACACACTAGAGAATGGATACCTTTACATATTTATTCTGGCTTAGTTTTTTCGCTTTTCTTGGCTTATCAGCATATTTAGTATGTTGTACAAAAAAGACACCCGTATTTTATCTGCAGATTGCTTCCGGGTGCGGTATGTTTATCACGAGTAAGATTGGGCGCAAGTTTTTAGGATTAGAGTAGGTAATGTGCTTAGGGCAGCCTAAGTGTACCATTGGACGGAACGTCCAAGGGCATTTACCTAGGCTATCGCCTAGGTGTACATCCGCCTGCTGCGCAGGCGGAGCTATAAGTTAACTCCCCGCAGGGGAGTTCACGTGTACATCCGCATCGCACTCACATCGACAGCCTTCTTCTTCAGAAAGAGGTCGACGTGCGACTTCTTCACCATGAAGGGCAGATGGAAATCGGGAATGTGGAAGGGCAGGTCCTTGGTATTGAAGATGCGCAGCATGTTAATCTTCTGTACGATACCCTCCACGCAGCGCTTCAGCTCCCTCACACCCTTCTCCTCACTCGCATACGTCGTAAGAATGTGCTCAATCACCTCGTGACTAATATGAACCTTCTCATCCAGATTCACCTCCTTCAGTGCAGCAGGCAGCAGGAAGGTCTCCGCAATCGTGAGCTTCTCCTTCACCGAATAGCCAGCCAGCTCAATGACCACCATGCGGTCCATCAGCACACGGTCAATCTTGCCCAGGTCATTCGCCGAGAAGGCAAAGAGCACCTTACTGAGGTCAATGGGAATCCCGCTCAGATACTTGTCCTCGAAATCCGCATTCTGGACAGGGTCCGTCAGATGAACCAGGAGATTCTGAATCTCCTCGCCCTTAGCCGTTGCGCTAATCTTGTCCAGCTCATCAAACATCAGCACCATCGACATCGACTTTGCGCTGACAATCGAGTTCACAATCTTTCCGCAATGCGACCCCTCGTAGACCACCTGATGGCCCACGTAACTGCTTGCGTCAGAGTCACCGCCCAGAGAGATGAACTGGAAGGGCCACTCCAGTGCCTTTGCGATACCATTCTTAATCAGGCTCGTCTTACCAATGCCTGGGGGGCCAGCCAGCAGCAGCGACAGGCCACGCGCATCCGGATTCGCAATCTTGCTCGCAATGAACTGAAGAATCTGAATCTTGGCCTCATTCTGCCCGTAAATAGCCTCGCCCAGATAGCGTCTCGCCTTCTCCATAAAGGCCCCGCACGTCTCCGTCCCATCCGAAATCTTCACAGGAATGTCGCGGTACATCCCCAGAGGGAGCGAGGAGAACTTCTCCAGCCACGCCCGCTGCTTGAAATACTCACCCGACCCAGGATCCAGACTCTGAAGCGCATTGTACTTGGCCAGTACCATGGACTGTGTCTCGGGTGTCAGCTTCATGTCAAGAATACGGAACATCATCGACTGCGACTTGGAATCTGCCGCAACCTTCCTGTCCAGAGTCACCAGCAACTGATTCTGCTTCTCTGCAGAAAGACGCTTGAACTCATCAATCTGCTCATCAATGCCACCCTCATCCTGAGGCTTCGTAATGAGCTCCACGAACTTCTTCACACTCGCCGACTCCTTCTTCATGTTATGACGCTTAGGAATCATGCGATTCTCAGGCTCCTCAGCAGCCCCGAAGCTAATAACAAGACCGCCGCGCCCTGACTCCTCCTCATCCTCGTCATCCTCCTCATCATAGTCCTCGTCATCCTCCTCATCATCCTCATCCTCATCCTCGTCCTCGTCCTCATCATCCTCCTCCTCCTCAACCACGCGACGCTTAGGCACAAAGCCGCGACGCTTCGGACTCGGGCCAGCCTCTGACTCGGAATCGGAAGGGACAGCCGCCACCGCCTTTCGACCCCCCTTCTTCGCCTTTGGAGAAGTCTTCTCGGCCTTACGGCGCGCAGAGCGACGGAGATTACGACGCTCCTTTGGAGTCATGTTAGTGAGATCACTGGGCGTATCCTCCTCCTCCTCATCCCAGCTCTCCTCATCATCATATGCAATAAGACCACGCACATTTCCATGGCTATCGACACTATCGTCATCACCTTGCGCCCCACCACTGCGCTTCTTTGCCATCGGCTTCTTGCGAGCCGGGATCTTACTTCCCTGCTCGATAGACTCCTTCTTGGGCGCCTGCTGCTGCTTGCTTGAACTAAACTTGGGCATTCTATACTATAGGAATAAAGGGTGGACCACGTAAATTTTTGTGCGACCACTGTTTATTTCCCCCTTCGCCCTGTAATACTGCGTGTAACACGCTTTCCAGCATTTCCAACACGCTTTGCGATGCCTCCAATGGCCTGATTGGTATGGCGCGCAAACGAACTTCCCACTCCCTCGGCGCCCTTCATTGACTCCTTTATAATCTTTCCCGCAGTAGTTCCAAGCCTCTGTGCAGATTCACCCGAGGCCATAAAAAGATGTTTGAAGGGGCTCCACAGCATGCTTACTAATCCGCCACTGGAACGCGCTTTTCTTGTTCTACGGCCTCCCATCTACTACCCCAATAGATTATCTTTCACATCCATGAGAATAAACCGCGCCTTGGGTGAAACACTTATGTGCTCCGCCTTCTTGGATAGAATATCCTCTATACTCCCCCCACACAAGGTGATTAAACTTTTCCTTGCGGAAACAATAAAGGGTGATGTGCCCTTTTTAAAGACGTGCGACATCCGTAAAAGACAGTCAATATACTCCTCAATAAGGGTCTGCTTCTGAGGAACAATCGCATTCTTCTGAATACAC
>Ga0214921_10000513_pt1 | contig 72301 bp, 60 predicted proteins | sample LL1505_MetaG_FD_177992 | JGI IMG/M metagenome (GOLD analysis project Ga0214921, IMG submission 177992) | Freshwater microbial communities from Lake Lanier, Atlanta, Georgia, United States - LL-1505 | ecosystem: Environmental > Aquatic > Freshwater > Lake | place: USA: Georgia | collected... | reverse complement strand
AAAAATAAGTGGCTTTTCACCTGTGGACCCCACTCGTCGTATGGTTTGATTGTCAATGGCTCGCAGCAAAGCTGCTTGCGCGTCTAGTGGTAAGGTTGAAATCTCATCTAGAAAAATCCAGCCACCATTTGCAGATTCAAGCAGTCCCGCCTTGTCGGAGGTGGCTCCGGTGAAAGATCCCTTTGTATGGCCAAACAACTCACTAACGATAAGAGTTGGAGCGATGGCCCCACAGTTTACTCGGACAAACGCGGTAGATTTTGGCAACATTTCTTGTACTAAATTTGCGACGACCTCTTTTCCTGTGCCGCTTTCACCCTCGACGTAAATGCAATTCACCGCTGAATCAATGATATTTGGAATTCTCAGCTTTATCTTTGATGCGATACTCCCCACGTAATGAAAGGCAGTTTTTGATGGCTGCTTCAAATGACTGACGCGGTTTGCTAATGAGGTCTCTATTTGAGCAAAAATCTCGTGGCTGGTTAAGTCCTTAGAAATGAAGTCACTTGCCCCGGATCTCAAGCTTTCGTGAATGGTTTTCAAGTCTCGTGTAATCGAGCAGACAAAAATTAAGGAGTTGGGATAAGCGCTCCGATATTTTGCCGCAAGTTTTACGCCGCTTTCAAGGTCCTGACCCAAGCGGGCGTCGATAATAAAAATATCTACGTCAGGTTTTTTGGCGAGGGCATTTTCAATTTCTTCGACGTTGCTGAAACTTAGAATTTGTGTTGGAAGGCCAAGGAGATTTTTTTTGAAAATTTTTTGAAACTGATCCAAAATTTGAATTTCATCGTCGAGATGGAAAATAGTTATCGTCATTTCTGCAAGCCTTCTATCTGATTTATTAGTGCTTCAGAAATTCTTTGGATGATTTCTTTATTGATTTGCGCATGCGCTGCTAACTGTCGGATCTTTAAAAGGCCACGCTCATCTAACGGATGACCGAGATCGGAGATCAGGTCTTCTATGAGCATACGAAACGCGTTCGATGATGCGGCAAGCTCGTGTGCCAGCGCCCGAATGACCTCAGGCTCGAGCTCGTCTGGAAAATCGACCGTAATTGACAATCGGCGTAGTAGGCGTAAATGGTCGGAGTCTGGATTTGTCTGTTTTCTGGGCATCTCAATATTCCAAATGTTATTTTTATGATCCTTTAGTGCTCTAGCCAGGACGCTGTCCCTTTTTCGGTCAAAAATGGTCGGAATTTAGGCGATTTGTAGGGGGCTAGATAATATGCTGAATTTGTTATTTTTTATTGCCTTTCCGAGGAAGTTGAACGGGAAAGGGCCAGAATTTGGTCAGCTCCTCGGGATGGCGTATCAAAGTAGTTGTCAGATGGTCTAATTAAGACAAGAATCTTGGGATCTGAATCAAATTGGGGACTCTTAAGATGTCAGACGAGATAACATCTGCGGTAAAAAATCTGCCAATGGCCTCTACCGTGGCAGCTGATAAGTATGATGTTCTGATGGCAGAGGACTCATTGAAACTACTCCCGTCATGTTGCAGACAGACCGTGCGTAGCCACGTAGCCCATAATCCAATGATGGTGTGTCCTGACTGCAAGATCATGATTAAGTGTTTTGCAGATGAAAGGTCTTTTAATAACTACGTGACATTTTGCCGGAGCAGAGGACGTCGGATTAAGACGGTGCTTGATTCGGGATTTTATTTTGTCATGTATAATAACTATCCAATGTCCATTGGAAGCGGATAAATAAATTAAGAAGACACGATGACTTTAGGGTCTATCCTTCATCGATTTACGCTGGAACATGGCATAGCTTTTTAAATAAGTGAACCCTGTGGTTAGCTGTATGTCTTTCTGCATAGACTCGGGCCAGGATCTAATGGACTTTGTGATTCCCTGACTTGATGCTATTTCACTTAGATCTGAACTTTCGATGTGTCCCTTCAAATCAGACTCTTTACGAAGAGTGGTAGGTTCGCGTTCCACAGAGTTTTTGTCTGAAACAATCACGTCAGGTCTGATTCCCTTTGCTTGAATGCTTCGATCTTTTGGCGTGTAGTATCTGGCGACTGTTAGTTTGAGGCCACTACCATCGGGCAGTGACATCAAAGTTTGGACGCTACCTTTGCCGAACGTCGTAGTCCCAACTAGTAGCGCTCTTTCGTGATCTTGAAGTGCGCCCGCGACAATTTCTGAGGCTGAAGCGGAGCCTCCATTAACCAAGACTACAACCGGGAAAGTGGCAGTCGTGCCACGTTTCCTTGCAAACTCGCGCTCGATTCGATCTTTGTCACGACCAACTGTACTGACTATAATTCCGCTTTCAATGAAAAGATCCGTTACGGCGACAGCTTGGTCAAGCAACCCTCCTGGATTGTCCCGAAGGTCTAGGATCATGCCTGAGAGTTTTTCGGGGTTATGTTTTTGAATTAAGGATTCCAACTCATCGGCGGTATTTTCTTGAAAGCTTGAAATGCGTGCATAGAGAGTCGAGTCCTCTAGCATTTGTCCGCGTACAGATTTAACTTTTACGATCTCTCGGACTAATTTAAACTTTAGTGGTTCTTTCACATCTTTGCGTACAATCGTGATTTTCATGATGCTGCCCGGTTCGCCACGCATACTGTCGACCGCATCTGAGTTTTTAAATTTGGTGACCGGCTGATCATCAATTTCGATGATTTCGTCACCAGCTTTTACTCCAGCTTTGTGGGCCGGAGTGTCTTCAATAGGGCTTACCACAATAATTTTGCCACGCTCCTGCGAAACAATAATGCCAACACCGCCAAATTTGCCTTGGGTGTCTATCGTCATTTGCTCAAACGCCTTGGCTGGCATCAACATCGTATGGGGGTCCAAATGATCTACGATACCTTTGAGGGCGTGTTGAATCATTTGGTCCTCTTTAACTTTTTCTGGATCTACGTACAGAGTCTCGAGGTAAAACAACCCTCGTGCCAATGTTTCAAGATTTTTGTAACGAGCTGATGTTTCATCATTAGTTTGCCCAGACTTTACAGCTGCGGCTTTTACGGGGCTAGCTCCAAGTAAGCACAACAACAAGACTTTGGATGCTAAGCGTGTTTGAAACATTAATTTCTGCCCTTTTCGTTTATCAGGATGTTGCTCATCTCATTTTTAAAGCGTTTGAGTGGTCTGCAATCTTTGAGCGTTCCTTTAAAAGTTCGCGCTCAAGTTCAGAAGCTTTTTGGGACTCTACGGGGTTGAGCCCCTCAATCTTTTTAAAATCTTTGACGAGTCCCACTGCAGTTTTCAAGTCCCCTTGACTACGATAGTATTTCGCAAGGTTCGCTATGGCATCAAAACAGCTAGGGCAAGACGCTCTGGCGAGTTCCCATTCCTCACGCGCCTCTTCTACCTTGCCTTGATTAGCCATAATTTCCGCAAGGCGTGCTCGACTGAGATAGAACGTGGGATTTTCTTCCAGTGCTTTTCGGAAGGCCTTCTGAGCTGCATCCAAACGACCCTTGCGCTCCGCAATCAATCCCAGGTTGTGTAAAAAACGCTCCTTGTGGAGGTATGGGGGATTTTCTTTTAACGAAAGGCCTTTGATGATTAATTTTTGAGCAGCCTCGTACTGTTTTGTCTCGATCAGTGCAGAGGACAAATTAAGGGCATGTTGAGATTTTTGCTCAAGATTCCAGGCGGTTTGTAGGTGTAAAAGCGCTCGTTTTGGATTCCTAAGGGCTAGCTGCGTAAGCCCCATTAAGCTCTGAGCGTCACAATTTTTGGGGTTTTTTTGTAGCAGGATTTTTAATTCATACATGGCTTTGTCAGGCCTGCCCGAATCAAGAAAAGCCCTGGCAACCGATAGGTCTGTTGCTGGATCTGACGCAGCTGTGTTGTCTGCACTGTCGTTCAGCGTTTGACACCCAGACGTTCCCAGTATTAAGCTTAGAACCGCAGTAAGAAAAATTGCTGTTTTCATACGAGCTCCAATAGTGAACAGAGGTTCATTGGTGGACTCTAGTGTACCACGATTTTCAGCATTTTAAGTGCTCTTAAACTTGGAGCAAATTTATGAGCGATACAAACTTGAACAGCGAGTCCATGACTTTAGTGTCGGCGGAATCTGAGGCGAGGCTACGACTGGGCGAATGGTTGCGAAATGCTCGTGAGGTGGCTGGGCTCTCCATAGATTCTATTTCTCATGAGACCAAAATTAGTAAAAACTACATTTTAAGCCTGGAGTCCGGTGAAATCGAGGCTTTGCCCGGTAAGGTTTTTGGACGGGGTTTCGTAAAGTGTATTACGCGCCTGCTTAAGACGGATGGCGTGGAGGGGCTGAGATTATACGACGCTTGCTGGGGTCAATCGGCGCAGCTTTTAGAAGACTCAAATGAGGAACAAGGCGTTGTTGAGGTGCACAAAACAAAATCAGTTATGGCTCGCATTGCGGAACCCGTAAATACGACCTCTACGGTTACACAACGTTTAATAGGTGGTGGATTTTCACCGGCAGGTGAGAAACCGAGGGTGCCCCGAGTTTCCCAATCAAAGAGCTATGTCCAAAATATTAGAATACCAGCATGGATGGTCCGTGGAGTTGTTAGTCCGCATGTCCGGATGTGGGTTCTTGCAGTTATAGCTACACTTTTTGTTGGATTAGTTTTTGGCCGGTGGGCGGCAAATCACTGGCATAAGACGCGTCTAGGGGTTCATTCGGCGATGGTTCCTGCAAGCGTGTCGCCTGTCGTGAAAAACTCGGCTTCTCAGCCAACGGGCTCATTGTCGGATGCCAATAAATTAATTGCAGGACTAAACCCTGCCAAAACTGACCCAAAAGCCGCGGAAGCGGCAGTCGATGATGTGACGCAAGTGAAAGCAATCAGCGATCTTACAAGTGCCAAAACAGGTGCATCCGAATCCACAAAAACGCTTAGCGGAGAAGATAATCCTCTCTATTTGCCTTCCGATTCTGCTGGAACATTTGAGCAAGTTCTTGAACTAAAAGTGTCTGGAGACGTCGAATTACGTCTGACTCTGGATGGGAAGAAGATTTCGGAAACCAGTTTTACTCCTGACTCTTATCGATTTACGTTTAATGAGCGAGCTGAGATGTATATTTTGGATGCAAGCCAGGTAGACGTCATTTATAACGGCCGCTCTCTAGGGGTTCTTGGGAGCAAGGGGCGGAAACGTCGGATTTTCTTTCAGGCAAAAGCTTCCTTAGGCGATTTTCCTCAATAATTACAGTAATTTAAATTGTATAAAATATGCCCACCTTTCTTAGTGAATAGGTGGGCTAAAGTTTTTAAAGAGAGCGCCGAACCCTAAAATGTAAGTTGTGAGGCTTACATCGGTATCCGAACGGGAGGAGTTATTCGCTGCGTGCGACGAGACTCTTGCGAAGATGAAAGAAGCTTAGTTGGATGACTGGCTTCAAGTGTGTGGGCCTAGGATGGGCCGGATTGCCAGGAGGGCAGTTCAAAGGTCTTCTTACCTGTCGGATCTCCAAAAATAATCAAGCGCCTCTGTGTTTTTACACGCGGAATTCCGCTTCTAATTACATAATTTTTCCTGTAAATTTGCCACGATAGCCCGGTTGTGCGATGTGCTGGTTGGGAGGCTCTTCGTTGGCGATAGATACGGTTCTAAACATTTCAGAGTTGAGACGAGTCGTCGAAGACTGGAAGTCTCACGGACACAGAGTGTCATTTGTTCCAACTATGGGTGCCCTACATGAGGGGCATCTTTCCCTTGTTCGTGCGGGTAAGGCTGATGGTGCAAAAGTTATCGTAAGTATCTTTGTAAATCCATTACAGTTCGGTCCAAGTGAAGATTTCGCTCGTTATCCCCGCACTCTCAAAGAAGATATCGAGAAACTTAAGACGGCTGACGCTGATATTGTTTTCGCGCCCTCCGCTACTGAAATTTATCCCGAAGGTTTTCAGACCACGATACGAAATGAAAAAATGTCCGCCGGGCTTTGTGGTAAATTTCGCCCTGGACACTTTGAGGGTGTTTTAACCGTAGTTGCAAAACTACTGAATATTGTCCGCCCGGATGTCGCTTTATTTGGCAAAAAAGATTACCAGCAGTGGCGATTAATCGAACGCATGGCCACGGATCTGCAAATGCCTTTGGAAATTAGAGGCATTGATACGGTTCGCGAATCAGATGGCTTAGCCATGAGTAGTCGCAATCGTTATATGAACGAGGATGAAAGAATCCAAGCGTCCCTTATTTTCGCAGGTTTAAGCTCCGCCAGGGAGCTGTGGCAAAAGGGTGAACGGTCGACTGAAAAAGTACGGACGAAATTTCTAGAATCCCTGGTCAAATGTGAGCGAATGAAAATGCAGTATGCGGAGATAGTTGATAGTCACACGCTGGCACAGTTCGGAGAAAAATTACCTGATAAAAATCTGGTCATGATTGTAGCGGTTTTATTTGGGGATGTTCGGCTTATCGATAATCTGGAATTCTAGGTATAGACGATGAAATCAGGTCACTCAAGACTCAAGTGGTTTGGATGGTTGAGGTCTTTCCTCGAAAAGTGGGTGCGCGCAAAACTTGTACCCCATGACAATTTGTTGGCAGACTTAGAAATCGATCCTCAACAGCCGATTTGCTACGTTCTCAAATCGAATAGCATTTTTGATTTTTTAGTTTTGGATATTTTCTGCAGTCGTAATGGTTTGCCGCGACCTACTGCGGGTATGGAAGACCTAGGTTCTTCCAAAGATGCTGCGAGTGTTTATCTTAGTGAGGTCGGACTCCTTAGAACGTATGGCGCGTATCGTAACGAACCGCCCTCTCCGTTCTTTAAGCTTTTGCGTCGCGCTCAAGGTGACATGAGTTTTAACGTACAAATGGTTCCTGTGAGCGTTTTTTGGGGGAGGGACCCGGGACGAGGCGAGCCAAGTGTTTTCAAGCTGTTTTTTCCCGACGATGATCGTGCGAGTTTTTTCCAAAAGTTACTGATCGTTTTGGCTCAGGGGAAAAGCGTGGTCGTCAATTATTCCAGGCCGATCATGTTGAGAGAGCAACTCACAGCAGCAGCAGACATAGAACAAACAGCCCGAAAGCTAACAAGGGTTGTCCGTGTGCACTTTCAGACTCTAAGATTGTCCGTTCTTGGTCCGGGATTAATAAGCAGAAGTCGGGTTGTAGAAGCCCTGATTAGAAGCAAACCGCTTCGTGCTGCGATCAGTGAAGAATGCCGAAAAAAAAACATCCCCAAGGAGCGCGCAGTTCGGCTCGCGAAAGAATATATTTCTGAGATTGCCGCTGAGGTTTCTCCGAGCGTCATTGCCGGGATGGCCGTCTGGCTTAAAAAGCTTTGGAATAACATTTACAGTGGAATTCAAGTTGTCAACATTGAGCGAATTCGCAGTCTTCCAGCCAATGCAGAAATTGTTTATGTGCCATGTCATCGGTCGCATGCGGATTACCTGCTTTTGAATTACGTTCTTTACGACCAGCGCTTTATCACGCCTCATGTGGCGGCAGGTATTAATCTAAACTTCTGGCCCGTAGGCAGTCTGCTTCGCCGCCTTGGTGCGTTTTACATTCGTCGAACATTCAACAACAATCGTTTGTACTCGGTTGTTTTTAGTGAGTATGTTGCATTTCTGTTGCAGCGGGGATTTCCATTACAGTTTTTCCCGGAAGGAGGCAGAAGTCGGACCGGTAAGCTGCTAAACCCGAAGACAGGTATGATATCAATGGTGGTGAGTACTTACCTGCGAAATCGTGAGCGCCCGATTTATTTTGTGCCAGTTTATATAGGCTACGACCGTGTTTTTGAGGTTATGACTTATCGCAAGGAATTGGCGGGCGCAAAGAAGAAGTCAGAAAGCGTCGGTCAGCTTGTCCGCAGCCGTAAAGTTCTAACATCGGCCAACGGCCGAGTGTATATTTCATTCGCAGAACCAATCGAGCTTGGTGGATTTATTGACCAAGTGCGTCCAGGGTGGGGTCAGGGTGTTTATACGGAAGAGGCTAAACCCGAATGGCTTTCTCCGGTCGCGCAGAGTCTTGCGCTCCGCGTTATGACGTCCATTAATCAAGTGACGGTAGCTGGATCCGTATCTCTTGTTTCACTTATCCTTCTTGCTACTAGGCAGCGGTCCTTGCCCGAAGACGAATTGATGGCTCATGTTGAAAAGTTTCAGCAACTTGCTCAGAAGGTTCCTTATTCGCCGGAGGTTCGACTTCCTGATATTTCAACTTCAGCCATTGTCCAAGCAGCTGAAGGGCTGCTTAAACTGCAGCGATTTGCACATCCTGGTGGTGACGTTATCCATGCTGTTGAACCTCAGGCTAGCTACATGCTTTACTACCGAAATAATATAGCTCATTTATTTGCGCTGCCGTCGGTAATAGCATTTTTTCTTCAGCATAATGACTCCATTCGAGAGTCGGTTATTCGGCAGGGGCTTTCTGTCATTTATCCCGTGATCAAGAAAGAGTTTTTTCTGCCGTGGGAGGACTCCCAGTTGGATGAGCTTGTGACGAGACATATTGATGCTCTAGTCGAACTTGGTCTTTTTGTGAGAGCGCCGGACGGAGCACTTATCCGGCCAGAGATGACGACGGCGGAGTTTAATGTTTTGCGAACTCTCGGTCTGGTCATAGGTCCGGCGCTCGAGCGATTTGCGATCGCGACTCAGCTCCTAAACCAATATTCAAATGGGCAGGTTTTTGAATCCCAGGAAGTTCAGAAACGCTGCGTCATGATGGCTCAAAGGATTAGCATTTTAACGGGAGCGGTGGATGTGGAGTTGCCAAGCGCACAGGTCTTCGCAACAATTCTAGATCAACTGGAAGAGCGCGGGATGATTAAAAAAGTCGGCGTCAAAGATGGGTCTGCGCAGTGGAAGCTTACCGAAGATTTTCAAAAGATACTAAGTGTAACATCAGCCCTCCTGAGCTCTGATATCCGTCAGGGTGTGGCGCGTGCGAGGGGATAAAATCATTGGCAAAGAAAGGTAGAAATTGGCGGAATTTTGAGGATGATACCGATTCTTTTGACCGAGTTTCCAAGATGAAGCCTCGTGAAAAAAAATCTTCAAAATCAGCTCATCTCGAAGAAGAATTTGAAGTTGATGAGTCGAATTGGTTAGAGAAGTTTCCGCTTGGATTTGCCGCTCGAGTGGTTGAAGTTCACAAGCGTTACGCGTTTATTTCTCCCGAGGCATCTGAAGGCCAAATAAAAACAAACGATGTTTGGTTGGCCACAATCGCGAGAAAGTTTTTGCAAGCTAAAAGAGAGCAACGAAATTTTATTGTTGTTGGCGACCGAGTTCTCTGTACAAAAACGACAGAAGATAATGCTGGGCTCGTTACCGATTTACCTCAGTGCGTCATTCAGCAGCTTTCTGCGCGCAGAAATTTGATAAAGCGAATTGATCCACACCATAGAGATATGGAGCATGTGCTTGCAAGTAACGTTGATCAGCTATTGATTGTCGCTAGTTATATCGGGCCTACGGTGAAATGGGGGTTGATTGATCGCTATTTGGTTTTGGCGGAATTGCAGGGGATAAAGCCAATTATTGTTCTTAATAAAAAAGATCTAATGAAATCTGAAAAGGCAGAGTTCCAAAAAGAGTGCGAGGACAATATAAGCAATTATAAGGCTATTGGTTACCAGGTGTTCAGTGTTCAAGCAAATGCGGCGAACGCCAAAAAGAATATCGAAATTCAGGAGCTTAAGATGCAGCTGAAGGGCCGTATTTCTATGATCTCAGGCCACTCGGGCGTTGGGAAAAGCTCCTTGGTTAATCTGTTTGATCCAGAGCTAGTGCAAGCAGTCGAAAAGAACGAGGATATTTTCTATAAAGGCCGACACACAACGTCCTACGCAAGTTTCATCAAACTTGGCACTGGTGGGTATGTGATTGATACGCCTGGAATCAGGAGTTTTGTACTTCAAGAGTTATCACATAGAGAGTTGGCATTTGGTTTCGTTGAATTCAGGGAGTTTCTTGGAAAATGCAAATATCAAGCCTGCCGCCATTTGGATGAGCCTGCCTGTGCGATTAGAGAAGGGTCACAGCGAGGATTGATTAGCCCTAGGCGATATCAATCCTACAGAGGTATTTTATTAGGTACGACAGGACGCGAAGGTCGAATTCGTGACTTAGAAATTGAATTACCAGAGGAATAAGGAAAAAGTTATGGCATACGAGTACAGTGATACGGATGAACTAAAGCTATTGCGTGATTCAGTGGCGAATTTTGCGCGAGCTGAAATAGCGCCTTTAGCTCGCGAGCTGGACGAAAAGGAAAAATTTAGTATTGAGTTGACGCACAAGATGGGCGATCTAGGTCTATTCGGTACAGTGGTGCCTGTCAAATACGGCGGTCAAGGTATGGATTACTTGTCTTATATTGCCGTTGTTGAGGAGCTAGCTAAGGTTGATGGGAGTCAGGCGGCAACTATAGCTGCGCATAATAGTTTAGGAGCCGCTCCACTTTATTATTATGGTACAGAAGAGCAGAAGAAAAAATACTTGCCTGGGTTGTGCACGGGGCGGGGGTTGTGGGGGTTTGGTCTAACGGAGCCAGAAGCTGGTAGCGATGCACAGGCAAGTAAAACGACTGCCGTTTGGAATGAGTCAAAACAGTGTTGGATCCTGAATGGCAGCAAGATCTGGATCACTAATAGCGCTTGCGAATTGACTAAAGGGATTACGGTACAAGCGGTCACGGGACGTCGACCCGATGGGCGAGCTGAGCTTAGTTGCTTTATAGTCGAAGCGGACGCCAAGGGGCTCACCCGCAGGGCCATGAAAGACAAAATGATGTGGCGCTCGAGTAATACTGGCGAACTCTATTTTGATAACGTAGAGGTGCCAAAGTCATATGTTCTTGGCGAAGTGGGTCAGGGTTTTAAGATCATGATGGAGACTCTTGATAATGGCAGACTATCAATTGCTGCAATGGGGCTAGGGCTGGCGAAGGGTGCATTTGAACTCACGCTAAAATATGCAAAAGAGCGAAAAACCTTTGGGCAAACTCTAGATAAGCATCAGGCCGTTGCATTTAAGCTTGCCGAGATGGCCATGAGAATCGAAGCTGCTGAAGGACTGCTATACAAGGCGTGCTGGCAAAAGCAGAATGGGAAGTCTTTTGGTAAAGTTGCAGCTATGGCCAAACTCTACTGCTCAGAAGTGGCAGAGTATTGTGCGCGAGAGGGTCAGCAGACTTTTGGTGGCTATGGTTTAATGAAGGAGTATCCTATTGAGCGTCACTATCGAGATGCGGCACTTTTGAGAATTGGCGAGGGTACAAGCGAAATCCAACGGATCGTCATTAGCCGCTTAATTGGATGCTGAAAATAATGCGTGTATTAGCAAAAATGATTCTTTTTTTACTGGCCGGTAATTTCAGCTCGTGCATCACGAGTGATGGGCCCGCGGGGTTCAGCGAGAGAGTCCTCACAATCGCCTCTCTTGATATGTTCAGTCAGCAGGAAAAACCTTCAACTGGTAAATCATGGAGCGGTGATTGGCAATTTCGGCGCGACCGGCTGGAGTTGGTCGATGCGACGCTACGAGATGTCAGGCCAGACATCGTGGTCTTGCAAAATGTAATGCGTCGTTCTGGCAGCGTGTCGGAGTCTGACGAGTTGATTTTGAGTTCAGGCTCTCTAAACCGGTACGATTGGCGAGCTGCAGTCGTAGATAATATTGCCGAGAGTGGCGAGGATCGGATGCTGGCGGTTGCGGTGTCGAAACCGTTGAAGCATCGCAATCTGCCCGACGGCATAAAGAATTATTCGCAGTTTGGAGTCGATGGTCACCTCGTTTTTTATTCTATCGATGCCGAGGGCGGGCCTATCATCGTCTTTGATGTTGAGATGCCGTCAAAAATTGATCAGTCGGGACTCTGGTATTCACTTTTGGAGGAGAAGATCAGAGACTCGGTATCGCAATTAGACTCTTGTCTGGAGAGGGTGATTGTAGCGGGATATTTGCCATTTGAGCAGGACTCGCGCCGATTTAAGGACTTTCTTTCGGAGCTTGGTTTGAAGGACACGGGGACGGGTTTTTGTCAGAATGCAGAGCGTTGTCAGACTGCCAGTAACCAAAATGCGATTTTCTTATCAACACGAGGCGACGCTAGTCCGTCCCAATTGGATCGAGTTATGACTCACAAGTGGGCTGTCGTTTTCTCTGCTGGAGCTAGTTTCACTCGAACTATGGAGACCGGAGAATACAAAGATGCTTACGGTCTCTCGCGAGTTTGGGCGGCTCAACGTTATGGTTGGGTTACGCGCGTCAAGCTTCCAGTTTGCCCAAAAAAATAGTTCAAACTGTGGCGATAAACTTATTTCTGACAAGTAAGTGACATCTGTAATTCAGCGAATGTTGAAAAGAACTGTTGCCAAAAATTCGACGCCTTGGTTTTTTTTGCTAGAAAATGACATCCAGCGATTGGATCTAAGCAATATCAAGACACTTGGAGAAGCAATCCAAATCGAACCGATAGAAGTGGCTCCACCCGTATCCAAGGGTCTATTAGGGTCGCGCTCATAGGGAACTGCGGTCTGTTTGACCGGTACGTAATACGATAGTCTTCCACCATATGTCAGGTAAAGAGGGTGATATATCCGTACGACGCGCATCGTCTCCTGTGATGCTGTGAACAAGCTAAGATCTTCTCCAGAAAGATCCTTTAAGCCTTTAAATTCTGCCGAAAGAGCCAATGTCCATTGATCTTTATAAAAAAAACGATATTCTCCACCCCAGGAAGCAACTCCACCTGACCATGTACGCGTTCCGTCAGCTAATGGCTCATTTTTATTCAGCGATATTCCAATATAACTAACGCCAAAAGCTATTGGCTGGTATTCAGAGATTGACGTACCTTGCTCTTGGCTTGTCGAAGGTTTCTTGGCAGGTGTGCTCGCTTTTCTGGGGGTTGTGGTATTGGTATCGGCGAAGCTAACGCCGAGGTCGCTAACAATAAGCATCGTGATACAATATGCGAGGCGCCAAAGATTTCTTATAAGGACATTTCCTCTATTGAAAATCGTAATTCTGAATTTAAGCTTCATGGTGTCCATTTTATCGGCGATCGCGTTGTTTGTTCCAGTCTTTTCTGGATATATTTTGGGGTTGGTTATGTTAATCATAGCCCTATTTTCGCGCATTGTCGCCGAACCTGCAAATTCAAGTGATGAGCACAAGAAATTCTTAAATCTTTTGAAGCCGATTTCCAACGGGGCCTTTTTTTTTGTTGTCTCTCTAATTTTAGCAGGCTTTTGGGCTGCGGCAGACTCCGAAGTTACGCAGTGGGCTTTGTTTAAGCGCAATTTAGCCAATAGTTTTGTAAAGTATTTTCTTCTATGGATAGTCTATTTGACGTTCTGGTGGAGGGTGACAGTCTCCAAAAAACTATGGCCATGCTTTGCATTTTCATTTGCCGTCATTTCAGTATTTCATTTGGTGTATTGTATCGCGCAAAGAGTTTATGGACTGGACTGGGGGCATGGTTTTCATGCCGTGCTTGGGCCTGGTCGATATGCTTACGGTGTCTACAGGGTCAGTGGCTTTTTAGGTCATCCGCTAACGTTGGGTTATAGCCAGTTGCTCGCGCTATGTGGTTGTTCATCTTTTTATACTATTTCTGACAATCGCCGGGAAAAAAATGCCTGGCTCATTGGACTAATATCCGCGTTGGTCTTAATTCTGATGTCTGGTTCGAGGGGCCCCCAGATTTTGGCGGTGGCAATTGTAATTATGTCAATTCCACGAGAAATGATTGTTATGCGTTGGCGAGGTTTGGTTTTTATCGCAGTGATTTTAGCTGCATTTGCATTATCGGTTGGGGCATTTTCTCGTTTTGAGGAGCTGTTTAACCACGGTTTAGGTGGGGACGCAAGATTCACACATTGGTCTGTTTACTGGCGTATCTTCATTGACCACAGATTGCATGGTATCGGTCCAGGAGCTCCTGAGCAGGCAATTTCCGCCTATTATTTCAGAGCTGACGCCGATGATACCATTAAACTAGCCCACAATGCGTTTTTGCAATGTGCTGCTGAATATGGCGTGCTAGGTCTTACAGGGATGCTGTATTGGATTTATTCGTGGGCAAGGCTTTGGTGCGACGTCACCTACGTTAAAAAGGGTATTTTTGGTCTTTTATTTATCTTAGTGCTAGGGGGATTGACCCAAAATACGATCCAAGATAGTGAGTTTGTTTTGTCTTTAACAATTTGGACGATGCTACTTGTCGCAAAAGAGGTTGATTTAAGTGGGATTGCCGCAGGAAGAGCAAAAACTAAAGATTTCGTCTCGTGAGACAGTGGCGCGCCTTTTAGAAAAAGCCGGCCAGACTGGCCTTCCTTTAATCATTCGAGTCTTATCAGTCCCTAATGTTGCGGTGAAAGGGCGAGCAAAGCTGACCAATGGTGGAATTACTCTAAATGGTTTCAAGGTCGCAAATATAAGTGAGCGAGGAATTGATTTTCTGGCTAAAAATGGATCAGGTGGGGTCCAGATAGAATTCGTCCTTAGTTCTTCAAAGCTGATGTTTCATACAAGCATTTCTCATTTTTCGCAAAGTGACTGCACGTTCACGACGCCAAGCTATCTTATCAGCATAGAACGGCGAAAGAATGCAAGGTTCCCTGTCACAGGGAATTTACGTGCATATCTGAAAATGCCTTCCTCGAACCCAAGCTCTTTAGATTTAGGCGCAGCGCCATTTTTTGACTCTTCGAAGGATCTTGCTGAGATTTTTCCTTTAAGCGATATCAGTATGGGTGGCGTAGCTTTAGCACATCGATTTCCATCTATATTGGCGGCACTTTCATCGGGTAAGCTCAGCGAATCCTCATTTTTGCTATTACCGATGTCCCGACCAATACCGATTGAAATGTCAATTCGGTGGAGTCGAAAAACGATGGATATTGTGACTGACGTTGATGGTCAAAGTCGTATGGTCGGTGTCTATAGATTTGGTTTACAGTTTTTGAATCCAAGCGATGATCTACTTAAATCTCTGAGGGGTTTCATTCAAATGATTGCGCATGCGGACGCTATATAAGGGGGTGCTTGATGGACAGAATCTTAGTTAGACTAATTGCTATTGTTGTTTATACAGCTCTATCAGCATGCGCGATATTTTCGTCGACGGAGGAACAGCAGCCAACCGTCAGCTCAAAGGCTGAGGTGCATGAAGTTGAAAACGACCGACAGAAATTGGATTCATCAAATTCTGAGTCAAAAACGGCAGCAAACGTTGTAATTGCGGAGCAAAAGGAAGCTAAGCCAAGCGGAGACGATGAGGTTGGTCTTATGCAGGCACGTCTGGTTGCGCGAATGCAGGAAATCGAGAACGAACTCAGAAATCAACGGGAGAAAATAAGGCTTCTGGAACAAGGTTTACTGACCGGTATAGCCCCAGATGATTTAAAAAATGCGAATAATGGCGGTAACGCTAAGCCTACGCCCATAGAAGATTTGTTGCTGTCAGAGGAGAAATCAAAGATCCACACTCTTCAGAAGCCGAAACTAGACAATAATGATCTAGCAAAAGATAAGATCGTAGCAGCAGGAAATAAAGTAAGCGACGCTGGAGATGGCGTGGTGCAGGAAAGGATGGCAAAGGCCAAAGAGAAGTATCAGTCTGGAAAGTTCGTTCAGGCAGCGTCTGATTTTTCTACAATCAACCGTGAGTTTGGTGATAGCGTAGCGCAAGGAGACGTGAAGTATTGGCTTGGGAAATCCTACATGGGTGCGAAAGATTTCGCAGCCGCCAAGACAGAGTACGACGCATATATAAAAGGCTGGCCCTCGGGTGAGAATATCGGAAGGGCGCGTATTGACCTGGCGAAATGCCTGAAAGCGCTGGGTTTGAAGGAACGCGCAAGGACAGAGCTCCAACGCGTCTTAAAAGATTTTGATGGTCAGGAAGTGGCGGAAATAGCTGCCTACGAGCTGCAATCGTTACAGGGAGCCCTATGAGACTAGCGTTAGGAATAATTTTCATTCACGTATGGCTCCTTCATCCCTACGAGGTTGTTGCTCAGGATGAAAACTTCAGTCTCGACGTGGGGTCTAATGGTGCGTCGAGGCCGTCGGATAGCAGTTCGCTTGATGATTTTGGGTCGACTTCAGATTTATTCGGGAACGGGCCTGCAGGGAATGAAAATGTAGAATCAAATTCTGCTAAGACAGGTTCTAATGCGTTAGGGCTAGGTGAAATTAAATCAGATAACTCTAAGGCTAACTTGCCAAGTAAATCCAACGACGTTTCTAAATCTGGGACGCAAATCCAAGCGCCGCCTCTTTCAAATCCAGCTTCGCCAATTGCGCCGAAGGCGGGCGTGAGTGAGAAAGGTACGCCGCAAAACATTGAAGAAAATGACCTGAATGGAGCTATCTCTCAGCCTGTAGATCCATTAGTAGGCGACGGCAGTGTTGCGCCAGTAAAACATACGCAATTGCGTGGCCCCAATGAATTTGGAGGAGTTCCCCCGTTGCCTGGCACCCGAAGGGAAATGGCGCCAGGTGAAGCTCCTGAAATGTACGATGTCGAAGAGGGTGACACTATGTTCGACGTCTGTAGCCAGCTAATTGATGAGGGGAATTATTGGCCAAAACTTTGGTCTCTCAACCCCGATGTTCGAAATCCTCATTTTATTTATCCGGGCATGAAGTTGGCTTTTTATGCGGGTGATGACGACAACCCACCTTATATTGACGTGGTGACCGAAGATGAAGTTGTGCCAGTTGAAAAAGGACCAATCCGAGAGGCTGAGCTGGTAACTGAGGTTCAACCTTTACCGGTCACAGGTGCTGAAGGTGGGAGTGTCAAAGTTGAGAGAATTGTTGAAGACACTCAAGTTGTCTCCGTCGTTGGGCCAGGTGAAATTGGTGCGGAGGGCGATGCTCTTGATGGTTTTATATTTGCGGGCAAGCGATGGAACAGAGACGATATAGATTTTGTGATGCCTGCATTCTTCTTCTCTGACGAACCGCAAGCACTTGGTGAAGTTGTTGGAGGATCTTCAGGTCAAAGAATCATTGGCGACGACAAATCAGTCATGATTACATCCGACGGCGAACTTGGGGTAGGAACATATTCGGTTCTTCGCCCCTCTGGCGATGTTGAGAGCCTTCGAACAAGCAGCTTTGTGGGCTATCGCTATGAATTTGCCGGTAATGTTCGTGTGACGCGAAAGACTAAGTCGGGCCTTCTTGAGGGTATTGTTTTTGACACCCGCAGTGGAGTTCAGGAAGGGGACATCGTGGTGCAGTTTATTGCAACTAAAAGGAATATTCCGTCGATCTCATCCATCGGACCTGTGACCACTGCCGATTCAAGTGTTATTGGATTTGATGACGCTGGCAAATCTAGCGGAGGGAAAGGTGATCTTGTGTTTTTAGAAAAAACGGGATTGTCTGTTGGGGGCTATTACTCGATTTTTAGAACTGATCTGAACCGAGACATGAGCCACTTGCAAAATAGTGATGCGATGCAAGACGGCGGTGTTGTGGGTGTGGCTAGAGTGATTGAAATTTCTGGTGAATCTGCATTAGCTTTTATTGTAGCTGGTCGTAGCGAAGTGCGAGTTGGCGACAGTTTATCGCTGCAATAAAGACCCTCGTAACGGAATAGGTTTATTTGAAAAGCTCTCCCTTGGAAATAACTTCAAGAGGAGATCTTATGATTTTGAAAGAACTGTTAACGGCAATCACTCATGCGACGAGTCAATTAATTGGCAAGTGGCTTCCGCCGCCGCATACGTCCTCCATGGAATTAAAAATACCAGGTCAGCGCTATATAGATCAGTTTAAAAATTCAGGTTTTGTCGGAGTGGATAGTCAGGGTTGGCTAGAGCTATTGGAAGATGACCTTTCAAGTTTACGTCCGGTGCTAGTTTGGCTCGAGCCTTTATTGCGGGCTCGGAGAATAAACTTGAGATTAATTGCAGAGTCGATTGCACGCCACTTTATTGATACACAAAACGCAGGCGGTTTTAATATTTCGATTTTAGACGATGGTTACCCAGAGCTTCTGAGGCATATTAGTCGTCCACCTCTTTTTCTTAGTGGAATCGGTGAATTCAGTCATTTAGCCCTTCCGGGCGTCGCTGTGGTGGGTTCAAGAAAAGCGTCTTATGAGGCGCTTCGTGCCAGCGTTGATTTGGGTATGTCTTTGGCTCAAACGCATTATTGTGTGGTGAGTGGCGGAGCTATAGGATGTGATATTGCTGTTCATGAAGGGATGCTAGCAGGTGAAAAATATCAAATGTCTGCAGCAATAGTATTCGCAGGCGGTCTCCATGCAAGATTTCCGCGTTGCAATGAAAGAGCGTTCACGGAGATCTTGAATCGTGGTGGAGTTTTTCTTTCAGAGCGGCTGTGGTTTCAAGATGTATTACCGCATGATTTTCCCTCTCGAAATCGTATCGTGAGTGGCATGTGTCAAGCAACGGCAGTGATGTCCGCGGCGCCGCGTTCGGGCACCCTGATCACGGCTCAAGAGGCGCTGGAACAGGGTCGGGATGTTTTCGTATTCCAGTCTGTGAAAGGAGATGCTCGCTTTGAGGGATCTCAAGAGCTCATCGATGATGGCGCCATGCCATTTAGTTCGAGCACGGAGTTCATTGGTTTTTTAAATCAAGAATATCGGGGTGTTAGTAGAGATTCTCAAGGGGCCATGGGACGCTATTGCCAATCAGTTACATAACTTGGTACCTTTGATGTAGAGCTAAAATAAAGTTGAAAAATCTGTAATGTCCGAGGTGTCCATGGCTAGGCAGTTTGGTTTTGATGAAATTCGCCCAATCGTCGAAGCGATCGCGGATTTAATTTGCTGCCACGGTTTTGCTGTTGAGGATGATGGTTTAATAAGATCCCATTTGATGGGGCTTGGTTTTGCTTTGAACCAAGTCAGAGCAGCTGAAGACTGGTGCGATATTGCTCAGTCGACGGGGTCTCTTTTAGATGTTTTAAGTCTTTTTGTTCCGGCGGGTTCAGGGGTTAGAGTCTCAAATCCTCTAGAACGCGTCGCGGTTTCAGATGAAGTTTGGAGTGTCATTGAAAAATGTCGTAGTCGGGGGATTATTACATTAGATATGGCTGAGCGTCTCTTAGAAGGTGCGCGTGCTATGGACACGCGCGATTGGGCTGACGAAGATGTTATTGCTTTTCTATCAGACGCATGTAGTGCAAGCACTCTACCCTCCAGTCAGCCTCGAATTGAGAGGGCGCTTCAGGGTGATTTTCGCAACTATCTAAGTTAACGGTATTCTAACAAAACGATTAGACGCTCGGAGAGGCTCTTCTATGGGTGGTCCAATTGGCACAGCCATTGGTCGTCTTTTTTTTAATTTTCAGCCAGAAGAAAAAATATCATCAGATTCATGCGTTAGTTGGAGCAAACCGTCAGATCGTCGCTTTGGTCACCTATTGCAAAGATGCCTAAGTAAAGTTGCGCCTTATATGCAAGATGATTGCATTAATGAGATTTTTATTAATTCGGGTGGCAATTTATCTTGCCTGCTAGATACAGGCTTGCGAAGGGAGCTTGATGGCGTCTTCTCGCACGATGAAATGACAGATTTTATCATGGAATTGGCCTGGCATTCTCAGGTGCGCCTTGATCCCTTTCTGCCCTTTGCAGGGGGTGTGATCCCGGGTGAACCATGGCGCTGGCATGCCGTCACGATGCCGCTATCTCCCGATGGCTCGTTGCTGGTCATCAGGAGACAACGGTTTCAGAAGTTGAAATTCTGTCAGTTTAAATTGGAGAATTTTTCACCTGCTGATCTACCTAATTGGCTCAGGAGTGGCGTATCCGTCTTATTTTTTGGAGCAGCAGGCTCCGGTAAAACTAGTCTTCTCGTTGCGACACTACGGGAATTTTTCATGGATGCCCGCGTGGGAGTCGCAGAAACAGTCATGGAAATTCCCTTGATGTCTCCTCACTGGTTTAGGCTTGCCGAAGTGGCCAAGGATGCCGGAGGATTTGGGGGCGTTGACTTCAAAAGGGTTGTTGCCGAAATGATGCGACTATCACCGGCGCTTCTTGTCTTAGGAGAAATCAGAGGAGAGGAGGCTGTAGTTCTTTCAAGTTTTGCAAGGACAGGTCATGGAGGGGTCTTGTCTACGATTCATGCAGGGTCATCAGCTGACGCGAGGGAAAGAATTACCAACCTAGCCAAAACGCCTTTAAGGCAAATGCCGCCAATGGTGGGGGTGCACCTTACGGCCGATTTTGGAGGGATCTACCGGGCCTGTGCGGAGCGACTGAACTGAGTTTTTCACGCCTGAATAAAGAATCAATGAGTCGAATCGAGATATTTTAGAGCTGTCGCAGTTAATGTTCGACCACGAGGCGTACGAGAAATAAAACCTCGATACACAAGGTACGGTTCGTATACATCCTCGAGGGTGTCGCGATCTTCGTTGAGTGTGACGGCTAATGTTTCAATGCCAACAGGTCCACCTTCATACTGATCTCTCATGATTTGAATGATTTTTCGATCAACGCGGTCCAATCCCGCGGCATCAATGCCTTGGCGTGTTAGCGCGACGTCAGCTACTTTCCGATCGATTTCACTTAGATTTTCTATTTCTGCAAAGTCTGCTACGCGACGCAGCAGCCTGTTTGCTAGACGTGGGGTGCCGCGGCTTCTTCTAGCTATTTCTAATCCGGCTTCTTCAGATAGGTGAAATCCCAGAATACTAGCTGTTCTAAATAATATTTTCTTTAGGGAGTTTACGTCGTAAAAATCAAGGCGTTCCTGAATTCCAAAACGCCCCAGAAGTGGTCTCGAAATCAATGATAGTCGAGTTGTGGCGCCAACAAGTGTAAATGGAGCAATGTCCATTCTGACGCTTCGTGCCGACGCGCCCTGGCCGATGATGATATCAATAGCAAAATCTTCCATGGCGCTGTATAAAACTTCTTCAACTTTTATACTTAGGCGATGTATTTCATCGATGAAAACCAGAGTTCCTGGCTCAAGACCGGTTAGAATACCGGCCAAGTCACCTGGTTTGTCAATCGCTGGACCGCTTGTTGCAATAAACGGTACGCCGAGCTCATTAGCGATAATATTAGCGAGCGTTGTTTTACCTAAACCTGGAGCGCCGTGCAAAATCACGTGATCCAATGGCCGAGCGCGTTTTAGTGACGCCCCAACATAAACACTCAGATTTTTTTTAACGTCTTCCTGTCCAGGGTAGTCCGAAAATCGCGTGGGCCTGATAGATGGAGATCTTTGCTGTAGTTCCTGGTCTTCAAGAGTTTCGTCAGAGACCGAAAGTCGCTCTATTTGCGCCTTGGAAGACCTTACGATTTCCATTTGACCTTGCTCCTATCTTATAGCGCCGCTCGGAGTGACTTTAATGCGCTTTTTAACATGAATTGAAAGCCCTGATTATCATTGCTCTTCGTGTCACGAAGAATTTCGGAAATCACTGGGTTAATATCTTTATCTTTATATCCAAGGTTTTCAAGCGCGCTTCGGACATCGCAAACAACGTTATTTAGCTGATTAGAGTCATCGAGAAGCCCATCAATTTCACCCATTGAGGCGGCAGCGCGCCTCATGGAGGGAGTAGTCGAGGATTGATTCAGATTTGGCGATGCAAAACTGAGTTTTTCCATCTTGTTTTTTAACTCTAAGATTAATTTTTCAGCGGTCCTACGACCAATTCCAGGTACAGACTCCAGGATCCCAACTTTGTTTTGCACGATGGTTTGACGCAATGTTACGGCGTCAACGGTGGACATGATAGCTAATGCGATTTTTGGGCCGATCCCACTGACTGACCGCAGCATGATAAATGCTTGGCGATCTTCAAATGATAAAAATCCGAAGAGTCGCAGCGCGTCTTCTCTTACGTAAGTATCAATCCAAACTGAAATCATTTGCCCGGGTCCCGGAGCTTCGCAAAGAGCGCTAAGCGGCATTTCTACGCCATATCCGACGCCATTGACGTCGATGATGATAGCATGTGGCAATCTTGATAAAACTTTTCCAGAAAGATGTTCAATCATTCCTGTTATTCCCTTCGCTCTTGAACGCGTTTATTTACTTTTGCCATTAGATCTCCAATTAGAATCAAGACTTCTTCACGCTGTTTAGGCTGGAGATCGAACGTTGATATTTGAGTTTTTATCAATTCAAGTGTCGCAAGATCATCTAATGCACAATTTTTGAGGCTCAAGGTCATTTCATTTAAATGTCGTATCACCATTCGGAATTCGTCTCCCGAGCGCTGTCTCATCTGAACATTCCAATGACCGGCGCCAATAAGGCGTAGATGCCGGGTGAGACTAAACATTGGGCCTGCAATTTTATGTGTTAGTACGATGCCAAACATCATTTGGACTGCGCAGTTTAAGCACGCAGCCGTAACAATACAGAGGAGTATCGGCCAGGGCAGAAAAATCCCTACGGTGATAATTTTAAACGCAAAAAGCGGATAGAGAATTAGCAACGCCGTGATAAATGTCGACATTACGCCAGCAACTAAGCCAGCACCCGTATAACGGAACTGAAAGTCGCGATTTACAAGCCATATCTTATTTCTACGTAAGTCCTGGTTCATGAATAGATTATAGCGTTTTGTGCTCCTCGTCCCAAGCCCAAACGAGTCTTTCTAGTCAAATATTGCGCCAAAAAAAACGGGCCTGGCGGCCCGTTTTTTGCGAAAGTCCTGAAAAATCTTACTTAAGAGCTGATCGAATGGCTTCAACCTTGTCTAGACGTTCCCATGGGAACTCATCGCGACCGAAGTGCCCGTAGGCTGCAGTTGGGCGATAAATTGGTCTGAGTAAATCAAACGTTTCGACAATTCCGCGAGGTTTGCAATTAAAAACCTTCCTGGCGGCATCGGCTAACTGAGCCGGTGAGTATTTGCTAGTGCCACTTGTATCGATAAAAATTGATACCGGATCAGCCACTCCAATCGCATATGCTAATTGTACGAGGCACTTCTCCGCAACACCTGCTGCCACCATATTTTTAGCAATATAGCGAGCCATGTACGCGGCAGATCGGTCCACTTTTGTTGGGTCCTTGCCAGAAAAAGCTCCACCTCCGTGTGCTCCGTGTCCACCGTAGCTATCGACGATAATTTTACGGCCCGTTAGCCCACAGTCGCCCTGTGGCCCACCAATCACAAAACGTCCTGTTGGATTGATGTAGTACTTTGTGTTTTTTAGTAACTCTGATGGAATGGTTTTCTTGATGCAGTTTTCAATGACATATTCTTCAAGTTTTTTATGAGTCACGTCTGGCGCGTGTTGTGTCGAAATCACCACAGTTTCAATTCGGTTTAATTTTCCAGCCTTATACTCTGCCGTGACCTGACTCTTGGCGTCTGGACGCAAGAAATTTACGTCCTTGGCGCGTCGAAGATTGCTTAGCCGTTTTAGTAGTTGATGGCTATAGCTGATAGTCGCGGGCATAAATTCTTTGGTTTCATTGCAAGCGTAACCAAACATCATGCCCTGGTCGCCGGCTCCTTGTTCCTTGTGCAGGCCTTCGCCCTCCGTAACGCCCATGGCAATATCAGGGGATTGTTCCTCGATGGCGCAAATCACGCCGCAACTTTTCGCGTCAAAACCCAGTTCGCCATCTGTATAACCAATATCTGCGATAACCTCTCGCGCAATTTTTGCGTAATCAACGCGAGCTTTTGTCGTAATCTCTCCTGCAATGACGACGAGTCCCGTTTTCACGAGTGTTTCACAAGCAACGCGACTGTATTTGTCTTGTGCGAGAAGGCCATCCAAGATTCCGTCTGAGACTTGATCCGCAACCTTATCAGGATGTCCCTCGCTGACGGACTCCGAGGTAAATAGATAATCAGAATTGTTCAAACTAGATGACATGGCTAAAGTCCTCGCTTCATATGAAGTTTTAAGTTTTCGCCTTCTAACAATGTGGCGGTTACGATTCCGATGTTTTTATCTTCCGGCGATTTAATCAAAATCTCAAAATCACCGGAACTGGGCACCTCAAGCGATACAGGTGTTTTTATGATCACACGCTGCCCATCGATAAGTCGTCGAACGAGCAACATATCATCAGCCTGCCAAGCCGGCAAACCAATTGCGATTTGGTCAAATGGAATGAGGATTGACTCTAGGGAGCCCTCTGACGAAGTCGCCTGCTCAATCGTTATGCAGTGGCGTAGATTAAATCCAGCGCTTTGAATGCGGGTTAATTCGGTGACGTGCCCAGTTGTTTGCAGTTTCGTGGCCATATCAAAACCTAGAGTTCTCACATAGGTTCCCTTGCTGCAATGAACAGTAAAACCTATATCCGGTAAACGACAGTAGTCGACGGTAAGACTGGTAATCGAAACGTGTCTTTGGAGGTCCTCTAAAGGGATGTCCCGATCTGAGTGACCGGATCTTGCGTACTTGTATAGTTCTTTGCCCTTATATTTTACTGCAGAAAACAAAGGAGGAAGTTGAGTGATCTCTCCGATGAAAAACTTGGCCACTTGGGAAACCTGATCTGGGGTAACATGGTCCCACGGTTGCTGTGACGTGATCTGTCCAGAAGCGTCCAGGGTGTCGGTGGCGGTCCCCAGCCTTAAATTGAACGAATAAGCCTTCGCCATGTCTAGCAAATAGTCCTGCAGCTTCGTGGCTCGACCAATTAAGACCGGGAGTACCCCGTCTGCGTCGGGATCCAAGGTGCCAACGTGCCCAAGTTTCAATTTGCCAAAGCGGCGCGTTAGGGCGCGGCTTATGTCTTTAGATGATATCCCGCGTGGTTTATTGATCGGGATAAGGCCAGAAGCATTCAGGTCTATTGGTGAATTCATGAGTGAATAGCAATCTATTCGTTTCGCTCTTTGCGAATCAAATCCAACATTGCATCCACTGAAGCGCCACGTTCAACGGACGTGTCGTAGAAAAAGCGAATATCTGGCACGCGACGAATATCCAATGCTTTCGCAAGTTTTGTTTTAAAAATGCCCGAAGCTTTATCCAAGGCCTTACGCGTGTCTTCTTGCTTTTTCTCGTCGATCACGCGAAATTGTACTGATGCCAACTGCAAGTCCGGGCTTAGCTTGACTCCTGTGATGGTTACAAACTCTAGCCTAGGATCATTCAGTTGGCCACCAGTTAGACTTTGGGCGATAATATCCCTGATCTCGTCAGCCATTCGTTCTTTTCGAAGCCCCATATTCTTTTACCTGCAAAAAATTAGAGTGTTGGTGCTGATTCTTGAAGTTCATACGCTTCAATCACATCGCCCACTCGAATATCGGCATAGCCATCGATGCCAATACCACATTCGTACCCTTGAACAACTTCTCGGACGTCGTCCTTAAACCGACGAAGGGAGGAAATTTTGCCATTGTAAATGACGACGCTGTCACGAATGAGGCGTAGTTTGGACTGACGCGTGATTTTCCCGTCGAGCACAGCCGAACCGGCAATAGTACCAATTTTTGGCACACTGATAGTTTGGCGCACTTCCGCGTGACCAAGAACGCTTTCCGTGACAATCGGCGGTAATTTACCAGCCATGATAGCTTTCACAGCGTCCACAAGTTCGTAAATGATTGAGAAGTACTTGATGATCACGCCGTTCTTATTGGCGAGATCGTCCAGGCCGCGCGCAGCTCGAACATTGAAGCCAACGATCACGGCGCCCGTTGTGGTTCCCAGGGCAACATCACTTTCGGAAATACCACCAACGGCGCGATGCACAATTTTATTTCGTACCTTGTCACCTGAAAGTTTATTAATAGCTTCGCAGACAGCTTCTAAGGAGCCCTGAACATCAGCTTTTACGATGATCGCAAGTTCAGGACGTTCGCTTGTTTGGACCTTGGCAAGAAGGTCTGCCAAGCTCGCGGCACTTGATTTGCCAACATTCTTCTTGCGCTCTTGATCATCACGAAGTGCCACAACCTCGCGGGCCGTTCGCTCATCGGCTACGCCATTTACGCGATCACCGGCGGCAGGTACGCCACCAAGACCTACGACCTCTACGGGGGTTGAGGGACCAGCAAAATCAAGCTTTTGTCCCCTGTGGTCAATCATTGCTCGCACGCGTCCAAATTCACGCCCAGCAACGATATATTGTCCTACCTGAAGTGTTCCAGATTGGACCATGATGGTGGCTACAGGGCCGCGACCTTTGTCTAGATGCGCTTCTACAACCGCTCCAGCACCTGGGCCAATATGAGTTGTTTTCAAGTCTAGGACTTCGGCTTGAAGCAAAATAGCATCTAGAAGCTCGTCAATACCGATGCGCTGAAGTGCGGAGGTCTTAACAAATTGATTTTCCCCGCCCCACTCCTCTGATTGGATTCCATGCTCTGCGAGCTGGCTAAACAAGCGATCCAAATTACTGTTTGGTTTATCAATTTTGTTGACAGCTACGATGATTGGCACACCAGCAGCTTTGGCATGATTGATCGCTTCAACAGTCTGTGGCATGACGCCGTCGTCAGCCGCAACAACCAATACAACGATGTCAGTTAGACTCGCCCCGCGTGAACGCATTGCCGAGAAGGCTTCATGACCAGGGGTGTCTAAGAAGGCAATTTTTTTGTTCTGATAATCAACCGTATAAGCGCCAATGTGTTGTGTAATACCACCGGCTTCTCCTGCCGCAACCTTTGCAGACCTGACAGCATCCAAAAGTGACGTTTTGCCGTGGTCGACGTGACCCATGATTGTGACGATAGCCGGCCGTAGTTCGGCTTCTCCTTGGGGGGCTCCCAAGGATTGCGATAGCACATCTTCTACAGTTTTTTCTTTGTTTTTAAGTTCAAAACCGTACTCACCCGCAATTAATGTCGCTGTGTCAACGTCAAGCTCTTGATTCATAGTCGCCATCAGGCCCATGGACATAAGTTTTTTGATAATATCCGTGCCCTTAATGGCTAATTGACGTCCTAGCTCTGCAACTGTGATGGAACCTTCCATTTCAACTACTCGGTATTGTGCCCGCGGAGTTGTGATTTGCGTCTTTTTCAAATCGCGTCTGCGTCGAGCATCGCGCTTATTGCGTTGAGAAGCGCTAGGAGTAAATACGCGCGTTTGAACCTCTTCCACCACTTCTTCTACAGCCTCTTCGGGCTCCTCAAACTGACTAAGCAGGGTGCGCATATTCAAGTTTGCGCGCTTTTGTTTTGTGACTTTTGGCGATGGCTTGCCTTGGCTTTCGTCCTCTTCAAACGAGCCTTCGTTTCTCACCTTTTCGCGACGAAATCCCCAGTCCTCATTTGAAGGAGGGATGTTAGAGAGCGTGTCCGCCCCAGGAGTTGCACCTGGGCTTTGTCCCGCTCCGCGACCTTGAGGCTGCTCTGCGCGACCCCTCGAGGATAGCAATCCCATGCCGCTTACACGCACGCCGCGATTATCCTCGCGTCTCACTGTGCGATTGCCTGCCGCGTCTATAGCTTCTTGTTCGCGCTTCTTTTGAGCTTCGATCTCTTCGGGAGAGGCTCTGCGAACAATTGTAGCCCCACCGGACGCAAAGCTTCGGCGTCGCGCCGGCTCATCTGTTGGCGCAGAAGGGACTTTGTCATCTAACGTTTGGGCTGTCTGAGTCACTTTTTCGGGCGCTTGAGCAATCGACTGCGCAATGGGCTGTGCATTCGACGGTGGAATCGACTGGTCCATGGGCTGAGAAACACTTGCCAAAACCTTTGCTACAGTTTTGGCAGGTGCTTCCGGTTCCGTTTGCTGGTTCGCAACACGATTTGAAGGCTCAGTGACTTTCGGAGCTTCAGTAGCTGGTTTAGCCGCTTCTTGCTCCGCAGAATCTGGAGCGCTGACCGTTTTGGCTTCCGTATCTGCATGTGATGTGGCTGTAGTGGCCGTTTCTGGTGTCGCAGCGGTTGCTCCAGCGCCAGCTCTCCTGCGGATCACTACTGTTTTTCCGCCAGATGCAGGGGTCTGGGCTTCGCTGACAACGCCGTTGACGGCACTCTTCAATTTTATCGCCTCATCATCGCTAAGTGTGTTTTGGGCAGTATTGATTTCAATTCCAAGACTTTTACCTTTGGACTGCAATACTTTCCATTCAACGCCTAGTTCTTTAGCTAATTCATGGACTCTTTTTTTTGACATTCGTCATTTGTCCTTTTCAAAATTCCCGTGCGATTAAATCGCTATTTTCAGTGTCGACACAACGTCAGCTCTAGATCATACAAACAGGGTACTCGCGATCAGCGCTGCAAATATCGATCGGCAGCCATTTGTACAGTTCGCGCAACTCCGATCGATAGACCTGAACGTGAAGCAACCTCTTCTGCGGCGTCAGCAACAAGGTCTCCGATTGTGCCATAACCAGCGTCCGCTAACGCGTGAGCCGTGGCCTCACCAACACCATCTAGTTCAAGGAATAACGTAATGCGCTCATTACGAGCAGTGTCGTAACTTGATCCGCCACGAGGGCTGTCGTGACGCGTAGGGTCTGCACTTGAATTTGCAAAAATTTCATCGTGGTCCCCAGTAGCAGGCGCGGCACTTTTCTCTTTTGGCGCTCCAATCCCCTTGGAAAGCATCTCTTTTGCGGCCTCAACAACAGCACTTGCTTCGGTTTCATCCATATTCAGCAACCGTACGAAAGTTCTAGGGCTCATTTCGCAGACTTCAGCGACCGTTTTTATTCCCTCATTGACTAGAATCTCTGCGCGCATCATGCCAACACCTGGGATAGATGCGACAAGTTCCTTGGAACCAACGAGCTCCTCGGCCAATCGAGCCTCGCTCTTGATGTCAAGCCTCCAACCTGTCAATTGGGCTGCTAATCTCACGTTTTGGCCACGCTTTCCAATAGCCAGCGACAGTTGATCGTCAGCGACGATGACTTCCATGCTGTGGTTGTCTTCATCGACGATAACTTTTGTTACAACGGCCGGATGTAGGGCGTTGCAAACAAAGCGTGCGGGATCTGCATCCCAAGGAACAATGTCAATTTTTTCTCCGCCGAGTTCTTGGCGTACAGATTCCACTCGCGCGCCTTTTAGGCCAACGCAGGCTCCCACTGGGTCAACGGCGCTGTCACGTGAGTGAACGGCGATTTTAGTGCGGAATCCTGGATCACGGGCGGCGCTTTCGATGGTCACGATACCGTCGTAAACTTCTGTTACATTTTGCTCAAATAGGCGAATGACAAATCCAGAGTGTGCACGACTCATGACAACTTGAGGTCCGCGAGAAGATCGTTTCACTTCTAGTACGTAGCCCTGAATACGATCTTTGATTTTGTATTTTTCAGTCGGTATTTGTTCACGATAAGGGATGATGGCTTCAGTTCTGCCGAGATCTACCACGATATCGCTCCGTTCAAATCGACGAACAGTTCCTGACAAAATTTCGCCAACGCGATCTTTAAATTCATCATAAACTTGAAGTCTCTCAGCATCGCGAACTTTTTGGACAATGATTTGCTTTGCAGATTGAGCCGCGATTCGCCCAAAAGCTGCTTTGTCTAATTTTACACCTATGGAATCGCCAATCTGTGCCTCAGGGTCAAGTTTAGCAGCTTCCTCAGTGTCAATTTCGACGTCTTCGTCAGCGACATCATCCACGACGGTGCGAAATTGAAAAAGTTCGATTTCGTCGGTGTCCGCATTGTAGTGCGCTTCAAGGTCGGCCGTCGGACCATGATTGCGCCTTGCAGCGTGAATAACGGCTTGTTCAAGTGCATCTATGATAACGGCCTTATCGACGTTTTTCTCGCGACTCACGGCGTTGATTACAGCCTTCAGCGCGCCTTCGATTTCATTCTGTTCTGCATTGCTCATTGAAAAACCTCTTTTGTTAGAGACTCACACTCGTGAGATGTTTTACATGGGTGGCGCCTGGATTTTGCTCCAGTCGGCCACCTTTGTTGCTTTCAAAACCATATTCCACGGGAAAGACCATGGCCCTTCCGTCGTAGTCATTGAGATTATTTGATCCGGCCCAATCGAAATTATTTTTCCTTTGCCCTTGCGGCGATTCGTAAACTTCTCCGTTAAATTTACAGAAACTTCACAACCCTCGTTTTTTGCATCGAGGAAGTGCTGTAGTGTCCGCAGGGGGCGTTCAATACCTGGTGAGCTTATTTCAAGGTTATATTCAAACGGGAGCAGAACATCTAAGTCCGTCGACTCGACTAGTTGAGTCGACACACTGGCGCAGGCGTCTATATCAATGCCGTTTTGGTGATCAATAAATAGACGTAGAGTGCGAGTGTGAGCCTCAAATTCAGCGTCGAGGCATGTATACCCCTGACTGGCCAACAAATGAGTCACCAGATCAGCAATTTCATGAAGTTTCGCACGTTCTACAAACAAACAAAGTCCTCGCGTCCTTAAAATACAACGCACCGCCACATCCGGCCCTAGTTGATTCGAAGAAATCAAATCCAGGTGGAAGTGTCTGGTGCAGCAAATTTGTGCGGTTAATTCGCAAAAAGAATGCCAGCTAATTAAGCCAGACGGTTCAGGAATTCATATCCCAGTTAAACCGAAACATTGAACCCCGCCGGTCCCGAAAAGTATTCGAGAGGTGGAGGTTCTAGCATGTAGACCCACTGAGATGCAATCTAAAAAACACGCTAAAAATCAATCTAAACGGCAATAGTTTCATGCGATTAAAATCATGAAACTATTGCCTACTTTCGCTCACGACTTGCGATGCTAAACTAAGTATGTAGGCAGCTATATACGTACGCGGACGGACGGGCTTAGCGGGGGCATCTTATGGGTTTGTTTGATCTTTTTAAAAAAAATGACCTACATCACGCAGATGTCCAAGTGGGCATGCCCAGTAAAACCGATCAGAGACTGCATGCACGCCACGTCATCAATGATCCAAATCTCTGCGTGGTTGAAAGTGAAAAAGGCGGAATTTTCGGGGTCTTAAATCTTTCCCACTTTGGGTGTCTGGTAAAACCCTTAGGTGAGGGGTCTTTCGCGTCCTTGGCAGCGCCTTTTCAGGTGAGGCTAAATCTCTGTGGACGGGCTCTAGATATCAGCGTGGTGAAATGTGAACAGCGTAAAGATTGTTGGGCCTTAGTATTCAAGCACGACCAACCCGAATCATTACTCTTGATGAGTGATATGATAGCGCCCCTTGCCTCGGGGAGTTCGGCGATCGCCATTCCAAGTGATCCTGCCAAAGACGGGGTTATGACCAAGTTTAGACGGCGATTTAGAGGTGACGGGCCATTTGATGTGACTTTGGAGCGAAACGATACAGGTGCTCTAACATTTATAATGATCACGATTATGTCCCACGGCGGCGAATACGCCAGTTTGATATGGGATCAAGGCCGGGTCATAACAAAGAAAGCCGTGGACAACTCTGGGGTCGGAGCTCGGATGACACAGACGCCAGACGTGGATTTGCGGCTCGCGATGACGTGCGCAGCAGCCTGTCTCAGTCTAAAATTTACCGAAGGTGCGGAGTGCGCCAGACTTATTACCGCATGGATTCGCTCTCAAATCAGTGAAAAAGAAGCCCTACCAAAATCCAGTTAAAGGTATTTGGCGGGTACGCACGCTTGGCCGCTCACGCAGACTAGATGTTCCTCGGCCGCCTTTGCACCAAATTTATGCCACCAGATTGCAAAATCACGAATGGAATAGACGGGGGTAAAGCCCTTTTCAGCCGCGCTTGCACGCGTGGCCACGATTAGTTTTCCTAGAAGTCCGTCGTTAGATTGCAGGGAAACACCCGACTTTAAAATTCGTACACCCTTGCTCACCATGGGGCGGAAACTATCAGGGTTCAGCTTAAATCCCCCAACCATCTGGGTTGCGTTAATAGTGTCAATGTTTTTGCGATCGACGATAAGTTTGGAGCCACGAATAATCGCGTGCCCGTTGATAATGGCATGGCCATTGATTATGGCGTGGCCGTTGATAATGGCATGGCCATTCATCAACCAATACGCGCTTGGTTCCTTCATTTTTTCGGTTTCTTTGTCGTCAGCAAAACCAAAGACCTCTTGAAGAGACCACTCGCCTGAAAGCGGTGCAAAGCGCTGAGGGCTACCAAATCTTCCGTAGCTGCAATTGTCGTCACCTCTGATAATGCGAAGTACCCGATCAAAAGGATTGAAAAACAGGCGGCAGTCGCTTTCTGAGGCCAGCCAGTCTGACGGGATATTTTCAAGACTAGTCAAATCTGCTGCGACGAGCGAATTTGTATCGTTCGGTCTTTCCATGGATAATCCAACGACTTCGCCCATAACATTTACAATCGGCCCACCGGAAAGGCCTGCCTCTGCAAGATTTACGGTTGTGTCGATGGCCTGTAGTTTGAACTTGATCAGAGGTCCAAAGTTAGATGTATCATCTGTGGGCCATCCGTTTGGTGATAGATAACCACGGCGGTGACTAATCACTCCTTTGCCTGAGGCGGGGTATCCAAACACGTCCAAGGCGACGTTATTGTTCATCGTTCTTGCAATGCTGAGTCCGATGAGGTCTGATTCCGTGACATCACCTGAGTCCAAAATCCGAGATTCGGCATCATCAAACAACGCTAACAGTGCCAAATCACTTTCCATATTGGTAACCAAGAGGCGAGCCGCTTTGGTTTGCAATTTACCTGCCACCAGCAAATCGTAGGTTTCGCCATCATCAAAGACACTCTCCGATTGATCGAGAATATTCTGGATTTGTCCGCGTCGCGTTAGACCGTAGCTTGTTGGAAATAAATGCGCTGCCGTGACAATGAACCTTGTGGTTGGGGGTAGATCCCGTAATTTTCCGGCAATTTCAGGACCAAAAATGGGAAAAATCTTTTCAGCGTTGGAAACAAAAAAACCTGTTCCTAGAGAGAAGTTTCCTTCAAGGGTGATTTGTACAGTGGCCCGTGTCACGCGTTCGCGATGATGGGCCGACAGAGCAGGATAGGTGGTTTCCTGTGAAAGAGTATTTCTAGGCATTGCATGAATAGCAAGAGGGCTTGGTACGGTTTCAAAAAGTGGTCTTTGATAATGCTGGGCATTCATTTCCGGTAAAATGATCCAGAATACGCCGTTTTGGTGATCGAATCGTTTTCCGAAAACTGAAAGTGTGGTGCTTAAACCAATGGTGCCAGTTGGCGTGTTTGGTAAAATCCGGACGTCCATGAAACAGCGGTATCCACCAATGCTTTTTTTAGTTTCACAAAGCGGAGAAGAGACACTCGCAAATTTTCCAGCCCAGCCACCCATTTCAGTTGCAAGTAGTGAATTTTCAGATGTCTCGGGCCAGCTTCCGTGGAGGTTGATGGAAATATCTGTGCTAGTCACTGGGCTTGAGTAATATTGCTCAACACGAAGTGTGCGAGCTGAAGTCGACGGTCGTAAAACGGCCGGAACCCCAGGGGGGTAAACAAAACGTTCATCGGAGCGATCGCTGATTTGCCACATAACCGAGCTCATGAGGCGCTGCTGGTCGTTCAAACTATATCCCGCAGTTGCGTACGCGAAACCAGCACAGCCCGAAATGGCGGCGGTCATGGCTAATGATTTGATAACATCCCTGATGGTCTTATGACGCGAGACATTCATCGGACAGATCCTTTATCCTGCGTTGTCTTAGTCGACTATAATGAAACTTGTAATGAAACACTTGGTATCGTTATAGCCCCGTTTTTACGGCTAAAGCAAGCGATTTGCCCAAAAACCAACCTTTCGTGACGGAATTGCTCATAGCTGTTTATTTTTAATTCACAAGAACTTTCTATAGGTATATAAGACTCGGAAATAGCAGGGAGAGTTTTCTCATCACTATGACCTCCGAACGCATCGAACTTGCCATTAAAGCCGTCAGGGACTGTCACACCAAAGGGCAGTGGGACGATTTTTATTCAAAATTCGGCGACATACTTTCCGTAAGTCCTACCGCGAAGCTCGTGGCAGATGTTTTTAGGAAGCTAGAGTCCGATCCGCAGTCTATTTACTACAATCCGAAACTTTGGGGGGCGTTACTAACTGGGGCCATTGCGTGTTGGAATACTGAGCTTGGCGTGGAAGCTGCCGAGTACTCCCGTAGGTTGACGTCACCAGTGGTGAGTATACCGGCCGCACAAGTATTGCTTGAGGCTGGTAAGCCAAGCCTTAGTCGTGAATTTGCTCAGAGGGCTCTGCGCCTCGCCGCAATTGCCGACTTGGATCGAATTCAGCTGGAACTCATCGTGGCATCGAGCTTTGCGGAAGAGGGCAAGTCGGAGCACGCAGTGCGTGTATTGAATAAGGTGACTGAATTAGTTCGTGCTGCCACTATGAGTCATAGGGAGCGTGCTGATTTTGTAATGCGACTTGGGCGATTGCAATATTTTATGGGACGCTACCCAGCAGCAGCAGCAGCGTTTGAAGAGGCGACTCCGATTATGCTCTTACTGCAGGATTGGGAGGGCGCAGCTCGGGCGTTGTTTAACGCCGGTGCTTGTATCCAGAACAGCGGAACCGATAAAACCGAAGAAGCTACAGCGATGGTTGAGCGTTGTAGAAAACTGAGTATAGAGCACAACCTATCCGGCCCACGCTCACACTGCGAAGCGTTTTATGGAGTAGAGGCCTATAGTAAAGGGAATTTTATTGGGGCCCGGGAGCACTTTCGCCGCGCTATGACTGTGCTTCCTGCAAGCGATAAGTCTTATCGACGGCTTCATGTAATGTCGTTTTTGAGTTTCACTTACTTTGCGATGGGAAAGTACTCACTTGGTATAAAATTTGGACGACAGACCATCGAATTGGCGGCGTTGGATACCAGTGAGCGGTTCAAGACGCGTTATCAGGCTTTGGAGGCTGAGATTCTGTGGGAGGAGGGACGTATTCCTGAGAGTATGGATGTCTTAAAAAGAGCCATTCATCAGCTGGCACTCCATGGTGTTTGTAATTTAGAGGAGTTGTCGACTCTAAGTCGTTATCAGATTCAGCTAGCTATTTTAGGTGAATCGTCGCCAGAGAAGTTTAGAATTGACGAGTCTTTGAAACAAAATCAGACGCAATGGCTTGAATATTTATATTCTAAAGCATTACTTAAAACCTCCTCGGATTCTTTCCAAGAGGCCGAGGCAGAGCTTCTCGTTTGTTTGGAAATGGCGCAAAACTTGCAGGCTCTCAATCACCAGGCTTATGTTCTTTTGGCTCTTATTCGCCTAAATTTACAGAAGCATGACAAAGGTGGAGCTCAGCGTTGGCTGCCAGCGTTGGAGATTGCCACGTCGCGCTTAGGTGACACGCCGATGAGAGCTAAGCTGCAAGTTGTATATGCGGCACTGGCTTACCAATCTGGGGATTTCGACCGTTCGTTTAAGTTGCTTCATGCCATTGAAAAAATGGCTGGTGTCAGTTGGCCAGATCGATTTGCTGCACACTCGTGTCTAGCGACTGTGCGTGGCGAGAGCCCGCGTTTTCAGTTTCCGTGGCAGGAAAAAATTGTCGCTAGGTTTGTTCGAACTTACTTCGCGCCTACGATAAAGATGGACAGTGGGCGCAATTTTATCGTTTCGGGTCATTATCATGTGAGCTTAGAAAAACACCCAGCTATGGCGGAATTAATAAATTATTTGGCTGATAATATCCCAAATGGTGTCGCGTTGGCAGAAATCCAGAAACATGTGTGGAAAGAGAGCATTCACGCTCAGGGTTGGCAGCAGAAAATCAGAAATACAGTTATGAGGCTGCGCGATCTTTTCCCCTATACAATGGCGCCGATCGTCATACACAGTGAAACGCTAAGATTTTTTGGTGATGCTATTCGCGTGATTCGCGAACATTGTGATGACCAGCCAGTGGAATTGAGGGTTAGGCGGATGTTGTCCGAGGGTCCGATGTCGAGTCAGCAATTGGCAGAGCGCATAAATGTCTCTCTTGCCACCGTCAAGAGGCTGCTAAAAAAAATGTCAGAAGATCGACAGGTGTCACCCGTTAAAGTTGGTCGTAACGTAGTTTATGAGGCCGGATTGAGCACCCACTGAAAAAATGCTTTTGAAGCTCGTTCGTCGAACAAACGTGAACTATTTTTTAACTAAATTTGGGAGAAAATGGGGTGAGTGATGGGACTTGAACCCACGGATGGCGGAATCACAATCCGCTGCGTTAACCACTTCGCCACACCCACCACAGCGTGAGGACGCCGTAAAATTACATTGTTGCGCCGAGGAGTCAATAGGATTCTTGATAGAATTGAACCCGACTGGTGAAGCATTTCAACGGCTTCGCAGCTCGCCGGCTTCTACCCGAAATTCCAAGGATTTTTCATCGCTCCAGATAATGCCATTACTGGAAATGGCAATAGTTAGTCGGAAATCTCCCCCAGCACCAAGTGATTCCTCGGAAACTACATTGGCGAGCAAACTTTGAGGTCCAGACAGTTTGATTAAAAAGTTTGCTCGGTCTGGCAGTGCCGAGACCGACTCGGCGGGCAATGGTACGTCTACGACATCTTCAAACAGTTTTAACTTTGCAAGTTGAATTCTTCCGGTTTGCTCGAGTTTTACGTAAACGCGCAAATGGTCAGCGGACGCTATTTTCGATGCAGCGATTCTTGAAACAAGTATAGGTGCTGTAGACTGTTTTTCGCCATTCGCAGAGTCCGGTGGCTTCGAGTATCGTGAGACGGTGTCCTTATAGAGCGCGATTTTTTTTAGCCGCGGTTTTGCTCCGGCAAAAGTTAAGTTAGCGGGATCAAACTTAGTTTCAGTTTCTTTGGTGGTATCGTAACGAGCCGCTGGAGGGAATGCGCGCTCGCTTGTGAAACGGCGGCCATCCATACGTTTGAATTTATCCTTAATTTCATCTGAGGCGTGGCCTTTAGGTTTTGTTTGAATTTCGACTGAACGGGGGACCTGTGAAAGATCTGACAGATGCAGTAACGCCTCGACTCGTTCCATGGGATATTCGGTGGCAAAAAGTGATCTTAATGCCTCTTGCTTCTCCTTGGGTTTTAATTCTTTTTCAAATTTTTTGAGGGCAGCGACGGCGTCTTCGATTTCGTCTACGGTATCAGCCGTAGTAAGTCGATAATCAATAAGTCTGAGAGGTTTTGTAAATATTCCTCCCATGCGGTAAATATTTCGCCACAGCAAAGATTTTTCCCATAGTAGGCAAGTTTCCTCATCAGAAACTTGAAATATACGGCAAAATCCCTTCCATAACTCTACGCGAGGCAAGTTTGCTACGCTCATCATTTGGGCGTAGCTCATACGCACGCTTGCATAACCTTCAAACTGACCTAGATGAGTTGGAGTGATGTGAAGTCGGTGACGGAATGAGCTGTCGTTTGCAAAGAAAACCTCTTTGCGTCTTTTGATTAGCGCTTCGGGATCTCGAATCTGAAACTTCGGCAAACCATCTAGGTTTAATAAGCTGAAATGTGAGAGTTGATTAAGGTAAAATTGCAGATCTTCGGTCTCAACGAATTTGTCATTGATGGACAGATTGAATGAAATGTCGATAGGATTGCCTTCTGCGAGAAATTCAAAATGAGTTTTTAGGTCGTTTCCTTCGGTGGACTTCTCAATGACTTTCCGCACCATGAGATCAGCTTGCAGCGTAATGTTCGATTCAGCTCGACCAGTTAGTATGTCCCATTTGCGTTGATCAGCATCTTCTTTTGCTTCCAGTATGTAATATCGTCCGGAAGAGTCATTGATTTCAATTTCTGCGTCCGAGTGAGTTCTGTTGGTGCGCTTACTGGTGAGGAAAACGTTATGTCCAGTGGCTATGGAGGTTTCAAAGCGTCGTTCCTGTTTGGTGTAGAAAAAATTGACGCCTGTTTCCTTCTTTTCCTCGCGAAATCTTAGCCAAGAAATTTGGGCGGCTGCAAAATTCCCATGTACAGATTCAACAAAGGCCGTTTTTGCTTCATCATTTCTCAGGTCAAATGAATAAACACGGCTAAATAAGTCGCCAATGGCCTCTTCAATAGCAAGGTCCATCGGGAACAGTGCGGCCGGCATTCCTCGCCACAATGGTATTGTCTTCGATAAAAGAAAATATGTTTTACCGAGCCGTGATTCTATTCGGTGTCCTAAACGATTCGAATCTACTACGCCAACCCAAACTGTATTGCTGTCCTTTTTTAGAACGTTGATGCGGTATTCGCCAGTTCTGAAGATAGTATATGGTAGCTTCATTTCAAGCGCAGTGCGCCCCGTCATGACTTGGTCTTTGAAGCCGTGAATCCCTTGCGCGCCTTCCACGCCTAAATTAATCCCCCCATTGATGGAGTAGCTTTTTATTGAGCCGATATCCATCGCACTCGCCGCATCCACCGAAAGTGGGAATGTGAAAGGCGTTTGAATGCGATTTAACGGGTCATACATCTCGTTGGCGTTAAACGAGGGTGGCAAGATGGCTTCGAGAATTGGTAAGACTCCAAACCAGTTATTAATAGCAACCCGCCACAGAGGTAGAGCTTTGTTTTCTGTAACTCGCATCGGATCGGTGCGGAGGTAGATATCGTAAACATCAGTATATTGCTGGGCGCCAAGATTCACTGGAATGTCGTTGTAACGGTAAAGCTCTCGATTGAAGTCTGGCCCCAAGCCAAAGCGGTCAACGACCACGTAGGCGCCATCGCGTGCGTTATAAACATCGCGGGTCATGGCAAGATTGACTCCCGCTGATCCTGTCAGCGGCCATTTTAGTTTGTTGTCTAGCAAGTTGTAAAAAAGTGACTCCATCAAAGTGTCGATAGAGCGATTGATCGCGTCAGCGCCGCTCGATAAGCCAGCCGCAAGAACTGGGTTGCGAAATAAGCGATCAATGGGTTTTGTAGAAGGTGTTTCGACTTCGTCTGGTGAAGTGTCGCTAATTTCAACAACTGTGCTGCTTACTTCTTGCCGCACCGGTTTGGTTTTTTCTGGTTGCGGCCTCGTGGCTGCGTTCGTGGATGTTGCACGTTGCTTTTTGTTTTTGACAGGCGAAGCCAGTGCCGGGGACTTCTGTATTATGAGGGCTAAAAACAAAGCTGATAAATATAGCTTCATTATAGATGCACTCCTGCATGAACAAGAGCGTACCAATGGCTTAATTTTTTCGAGTCTTCACGTTTAGCATAGCCAAATGTGAATTCAAATTCAGCCGGCGTAAATGGTATATAGACGAGTGACATGCCTCCGAGACGCATGTACCTAAAGAAGTCGTCATACTGAAACTTATATCGCAAATTATCCTGGACATGACTAATGTAGCTTAATCTGATGAGCTGATGGAACTCTTCTGGATCGTACGGGTTAAAAGTAAAAGTCCGTGTTATTTCGAGTGCTGTTTCGTCGTTTTTTCCATTAATATTTAGCAGTCCCAATGCCACAGCTCTGCGGATGAGTCCATCTCCGTAACCCCCAATGACGATCCGAGTGCCTTCCAAAGCGGCCACATCGTACATAGCGCGAGCACTACCAAAGAGGCGTTGTTCCGGTCGTAAATTGTTTTCAGTCAGTCGACCGTAAGTGGTCTGGATCGTCCAATCAAGTTGATTGTCATAAGTATACATTCCGTAATCCACGACAGGAGCAAGGAATTGATCTAAGTTCCAAATATAATCGAGATTTCGGCGTTGATTGTGATCAATTCGAAATTGGGCCTTACCTCTGCCAAAACTGACTCGATGCCTACTGAGTGCATTATTTCCAATTTGGAAACTCAACGAGTCGTTCACATTTTCTCTGGAAGTGGTCAAATTTGTTTGGCGATCGATGAGAATGCTACTGTGCCCCTCGGTATGAATGCTGATCCAAGGGGTGACAAAGAGCGAGAGCCGACCGTCTGCGCGATGCAGTACAGGGGGCTGCATCGCGTTTGAAACTACTGATTTTTGCGCGACCCACGATCCGGCGGACCCGTCGATACAAAGATTGACCACCCCCGGCCACACACTCGCGGGATCATCTTTTAGAACGCATTGACCCTGATAAAGAACGGCCGCTGCACAATTGCTCGACCAGCTCCAAAAAATTGCCAAAATGAGCAACTCAAGACGTATTGCCATGCTCTAGATTTTCCATAGGAGAAAACTGATTTTCAGCCTAATTTTAGCAAATGCTCTTGATTTCGTCAGGAATTATTTTACGAGGCATCCGACAAGTGCTTTAAATGCCTCGATTGAAATTTCGGACTGTAATAATCGATGTTTTATAAAATCTAGAGCTTCGAAGCGGCTTCTTTTGTTTTGATAGCTTCTTGAAGAGGTTAAGGCATCAAACACATCGGCTAAAGTGGCGATTTGAACTTCTTCCATGAGTGAGTCGGCGGTCAATCCATGCGGATACCCGCTGCCATTCAGGCGTTCGTGGTGGTGAATAATAATTTCACGTGACACGTGATGGAGATCTGTATCTTTGATTTTTTTAAGTCCCTCGGTAGGGTGGGCCTTCATGGTCATCCACTCACTGTCTAGCAACGGTCCTGATTTATTAATTATTTGCATTGGTACGCTAGACTTTCCGACGTCGTGAAATATTGCTCCTAGTGCGATTGTTTTTAGAGCATCTCTGTTTTGCAGGCCCATTTGGTAAGCAATGGCCGTTGAGTAAGCGGCGACGCGAATGCTATGGAGATAAGTGTAATGGTCATGATCGGCAAGGCCACTGATAGCCCGAATGCAACCGGGGTCTTCTTCAATGCACTCAACGATATTGCTGGCGAGTTCCGATGCCTTCGCTACAGCCGCGGCGGTTATTTCTCCCTCATAAAGGTAGCGGGTAAACGTGGCGCCGATATCTTGAATGCTGACGAGGCGGTCTTCTGGTTTAAAGTCTCTAGAAATGTGGGGAAGACGGGCCATTTTTTCATACATGGCGGCTTTTTCGCGGTCTTCGGGGCGAATCCAGAGGACGTGGTAACCCTGATTCAAAAGGTTTGAAAGCTCAGCCCTCATCCACTTATATCCGCTGCCGCTGTAAAGGATCACGTGTGATCCGACCTCAGCAAATAAATCGAAATCAGTGACAGAATTATCTAACAAGCGATCAACGGGGAAACGGCAATAAAGAGATTCAATATTGTCTCTCGACGCCATGGGTTTGGCCGCAGGTTGTGACATCGTTGGGAGCCTCCAAAAAGCCTCAAGTGGGGATCGGCATTTTCTGTCATTCCCGTTAATTGAAGGCATCAACCTAATAATATAATTGATAAAAACCTAAATCGAACCGTCCCCATCGCCGTCGTCCGGGGAGTAGGTGTCTTGAAAGGACAGGTCCACTGAAGTATCCACTTGGGCAGTTTGTCGAGCTTGGCAGGCGAGTCGGACTTCTCCCGTGATGGGGAGTCGCATGCGGCTTAATAGATCTGATTCCATTGAAGTCATGGGTTGGAAGGCCCCTGGCGCGGAAATTTTTACAGCGCAGGTTCCACAGCGGCATGAGGCGCAACCATAACGTATGGGGATATTGTTCTTACGGGCGGCCACAAGAAGCTTTTGGTCTGCGATGGCTTCGATAGATTTTTCAATAGGAATAAATCTAATTTTTGCCATCAGACTGATACCGCAAAGTCTCTAAGAGCTGTGTTGAGTGAGGTCTTGAGATCTGTGGACGGCTTACGATCGCCAATGATGTATGCGCATTGGGTGTGGATTTTTCCGCTGCCGTGAGGCGCATCTTTTTCTAAGGTTCCAGGAACCACAACACATCTCTCTGGTACCATGCCCTTTGTTATCTTGCGGCTAGCATCGCGCAGGTCGACAATTGGAGTGGAGGCAGTTAATGTGACATTGGCACCGATCACAGCTTCCTTGCAAATTCGTACACCCTCTACAATGATGGCGCGAGAGCCAATAAACGCCCCATCTTCAACAATAACTGGAGAGGCTTGAGCTGGCTCCAGAACGCCACCAATGCCAACGCCTCCAGACAGGTGAACGCCAGCTCCGATTTGGGCGCAGCTTCCTACGGTAGCCCAAGTATCAACCATGGTACCAGCTCCCACGTAAGCTCCAATGTTCACGTAGGACGGCATTAGCACCACGCCTGGCCCTAGAAAAGAACCGATTCGCGCAACCGCTGGAGGTACGACTCGTACATTTAGCTCTTTGAAATTTCGTTTTAGAGGAATTTTGTCGCGATAAACAAATGGACCGACGTTGATTTCTTCCATTTCGGTGATTCTGAAATACATCATAATCGCTTGTTTAATCCATGCGTGCGTTATCCAGTGACCTGCTGTTAGCTCTGCCACTCGCAGCTGACCGTTATCGAGTGCGTTAATGACAGCTTCTACATGTTGCCGGCCTTCGTGTGCGGCATTTGAAACTCCTGAGTCAAGCTTTTGCTGGATCATTTCGATTTGATTTTTAAGCACGTTCATATCGATCATTTTTCTTAATCCTTCATAGTTTCAAGAAATTCTGTTTACAAATTTCGCCAGTTTTTCCATGGCTTCAATAGTGGAGGCATCATCAGGTACCATCGCTAAACGAAAGTAACCCTTCATGCCCTCGCTTAACCAAGAGCTTGGACTCGTAATGATGCCCTCTGCAGCTAGGTCTAAAATAAATTTAAGATCGTCTTGAGCATATGACTTTGGTGTTTTGCACCATAGATAGAACGTGGCTTCCGGTACGGAAGTCAGAAGACCAAGCTTTTGCAAATAGGGGGCAGCTAAAGAGAGCCTATGCGTAAAAATTTTTCTGCGATCTGCGACGTGAGATTCATCCGACCAAGCTACGGCAGCCCCCGCTTGAATAAAGTCAGGAGAGCCCACGCCAAAGTTGGCTCGCGCTTGAAGAAGCGCGTTTATGATTCGAGAATCTCCTGCAATCATTCCACTTCGATAGCCAGTCATGCCAGAGCGTTTAGAGAGGCTCATAAAAGACAAGACTCGGTCCGAGCTCAGTTGAAGCGGATTTAGGGGACGCTTGTCAAGTCGAGGGTCCGTTTGAATATGAAGATCTAACTGGCAGTCATAGATGTCAGCGTAGCAGTCATCGGAGAGAAGTATCGTATTAGTGTTATGACACCAATTGATTAACTCTTGCCAATAATCGTAGTTTGCGGTCGCCCCTGTAGGGTTGTGGGGATGATTGACCCAAATGGCTGCTGTTGATTCTTGTACGTCACGCGGGAGTTTCCAAGGTTCCAGTCTGAAGTGGGTTTCTTCTGTCACTCGAACTGGGTACGGAATTCCTCCGGCGTAAAGAGCAGATGCACGGTAGACAGGGTAACCGGGGTCTGGGTACACCAAATGTTTTTTTCCCTCACGACCGATTAAGCAAAGACCAATATTAAATATGGCTTCTTTGGTGCCTTGTGCCGGGATGATGCCTATGTCTGGGGATCTGCTTAGACCAAATCGATTTTTTAAGTAGGTCCATTGCGCATCGCGCAAGGAGTCCGTGCCCTTCACGCTTGGATACTGGCTAATAGTGGGTATGGCATCTAAAACAGCATTTTTTATCGCCGCCCAAGTTGGAATTTTGGGATCACCAGTCCCGAAGTCGTAAACTGGTTTGCCTGCTTTCACAAGTCCGGACCGAATTTTTGCAAGTTCTTCCATAGGATATGGACGCATTGCTGATGTGATGCTGTTCACTAACTCCATCCCTAGTATGTCCTTTCGATTGGGGTAGTTCCCATGGGCTATTTTGAAGGTTGGCCGTAGACAGTTGCGGAACCAAGCCGTCCGCGAAGACTCCAAAGTTCTGGAAAAAACCGTTTTGAAAGCGTTGACGATAAATATTTCACGCCACTTGATCCGCCGGTTCCCATCCGTGAGCCGATCATGCGTTCCACCATAGCTACGTGGCGATATCGCCACAGTGTAAATTGTTGATCGAGATCACAGAGTGCTTCCAGCAATATGTAGGCCTCATAATTTTTTTCGTGATGCTCGTATATTTCTGTGAATATCAGCTCAAGGCTTTCAGATGGCGACCATTCCTTAGTGACGTCACGGGATAGGATCTCCGCGGGTATTTTAAAGCCTCGTCTGGCAAGAAATCCCATTAGATGGTCATTGAAAGATGGCTTTTGAATGGCAATTTCCATTGCTTTAAGAGCCTCGGGCTGTGTTTTGAAAAATTTTAGGAATGTCTGATCTTTGAGACCCATGCGAAATTCTAGGACTCTAAATTGATGGCTTTGAAATCCAGAGGCAGGATTAAGTCGCGAGCGAAATCGATTAAAGTCATTGGGTGTCATTGTTTCAAGAATGCTAACTTGATCCGTCAAGATGTGCTGGATTGAAGTGATACGTTTAAGCGTTTTGAGTGCTCCAAAAGGATTATCATTGTCCAGGTCACTTTGTGCCAAATCAATCTCGTGCAAGATCTGTTTGAACCAAAGCTCATAGGTCTGATGAATGATAATGAATAACATTTCGTCATGCTCTGCCGGATTCGACAGCGGCTCTTGTAATGCAACCAAATCTTTTATTTTCAGATATGAGCTGTATGTGACCATGGCGCCTTCGGGCGCGACGATGCTATCTTCAAGTTTGTTTGTCATAGACTAGATCTCCCGCACGCTGCTTGTCGCATTCATAGCCACTAGGGAAGCACCAAGTCTAGCACCATTTAGGGTGATTGGTTAACCAGGAATTATCGGGTTAGAACGGCCAACCACTCAAGCTTATCCGTCTGTGCGAACATGTCAAAAGCCTCCACCTGACGCACTTTATGCCCCGATAAGGTGAGTGCCTTAAGGTCTCGAGCAAGTGTTTCTACCTCGCAGGAAACATAGATAAACTTTGCTTGTTGGTGGGTGCGCAACAGGTGTGCAAGATGGGACCTTGCGCCTTCGTGTAGTCCCCTGCGGGAAGGATTGACCACGATTACTTTGGGCTGGGTAGCCCATGGCGGTACCATGCTTTCAAAGTCTTCCACTTTTGCCGCCAGGAACGTTGCGTTCGCTTGTAGTTTATTGCGTTGAGCGTTAATGGCGGCATCACTTGTTGCTGATACAATCTCCTCAACTCCCAGTGCGCGGTACCCTGACCTGGCCAATAATAGTGCAATCTGTCCAGTGCCGGTATATAGGTCCCAGGCCGCGTCGCCAGCCTGCCCACGACCCGCGTGTGTTTCGACTCTCCGGTAAAGATTGCTGGCTTGCCAGGGATTTACTTGGAAAAAAGACAGCGGACCTATTTCAATGTCGAGGTCACAAATTCGTTCTCGAAGAGCTGGATTGCCAGCAAGAAGAATAACTTCTTGGCCAAAAATCGCGTTGCCTTTGGAGGAGTTGATATTCATGTGAGCGCTATTTATTTTGTGTCCAAGTCGCCTTAGACGATTGACCAGTTTAATGAGTTCATATTTTTTTGGTTGATTGACGACAAACGTTAACATGATTTCGCCCGTAAGATGAGATGAACGCGCCGAAATATAGCGCAGATCTCCCAAACCAGTCGTCTCATTGAACGGTTCTATGGGGCATAGTTCGATTTCAGATTGAAGATCTTTGAGTAAATCACTGAGCGGTTTGGTATGCACTGGGCAGTTGGTTAGATCGACAGTGACCCTATGTGTTCCAGGCTCAAAAAGGCCGATGGAAAAACGCCGCGGGGCAGGGCTTCCAATTCCGGCAAAGGAAGTTTGCTGAGAGTAGGGGCGAACCGCGAGCTTAAAATTCGATCGATATCCAAGCGGTGTTGGGCTTGGCAGTGGGTCTAGGATCTGCGTGGACTCGAGGACGCCCGCTGATTTTAAAATAGCAACTCCTGCATCAAATTTTTTGCGGAGTGACTCTCCATAATTTGTATTCACATAAATACAGGCGCCACACTGATCCTTGATGGCGCAGCTAGTGGCCAAATCCGTCTTGGCGTCGATCACGTGCCCGCGATGAAGCTTTCCAGAAAATCCCGCCTTGCGCATGATTTTAGTGCTACCAGGAACGGACGGCTCGGCTGCTTGGCGTTTGCGATTTTTATTTGTAGATTGGGTCGATGAGCTTGAATGACTCAATGGTGGCCGTTTTTCATTTGGTTTGGCGTCGGATGTACGTGTGGAGGGACGACGATTCTTCGCTCGTGGGTTCATGGCGTGGGCCTACCTATTCAGTCATGTCAAAGAAGCTTCAATAGACCCAGTCAACTGGATCTACCGGCGGTCCCTTCGTAACACTTTTAAGGCTACGGCGAAAGACCTTTGCTCCGAGTTTATTCGTATATTTTGTCCAAGTTTCCCATTCTTCGCCCAAAGTCCCCACAATATAAGGACTATTTGCGCTCTTGGATCCCTTTGAAAACACATACCCACCCATTAGATAAGTGGCAGCATGCCTTAGTGATTTAAAGTCCACGGGCCCCATTTCAGCCCCATCAGATTCGAAGAAAACAATCATATCGCCGTATTGCAATGCGGTCTGGGTAGGGTTTATTTCGTAGAAGGAAAGCTGTAGGGCCCTCCATAACTCATCGTAGTTAAGCATATTGCGATGGTAGCCCTTTTCATCACGGACATTGATGAGGCTGCTTGATGCTAGCTGATCACTCTGAAAAGCTAGGGCAGCATGGAAGCAGTTAGGTCCTTTAAAAACCGTATGCTTACCAATCCGTTGGCGGGCGAACTGGGGAAGTAGGTCACGGTCAAGACTCAGCGGAAATCGGTTTTGGATCTTTACTTTAATATTCTGAAGAGCACTTTCGCTTAAAAACGGACCCAATTGAGTCATAAATTTCTCTACGAGTGAAGGATTCGCTGCCAGATAATTGGAATCCAGTGAAACTTGATGATGACGCTTTCCAAAAAGCTCACTTATGACACCTGTCTGAACTAATTTGAATGCTTCAGGCGTTAAGGTGACAAGGCGCAAGGATGTTCCTGCTATGGCCTCTCCTTGCAAAAAACTCTCCGACAGATAATTTGCCAGGGCGAGTTTTTCTCCTGGTCGAGCAATTTTGCCTGCAAAATCTAAAATGCGATCTTCGCCGGCGCTGATGGTGAATTGAATCGGCTCGATCCGAGGATCTTTCTTAAACCGGCTTAACCGCGCGGCGATCTGTTTTTCGGGGATGGTGACGGCGATGGTTTTAACATTTATAGGCACATTCAAATAAGAGCGAAAGTCTCCGATATTGTAAAAAAATTGCCGCTGCTGGCCTGCGTGTACTGTCATTGTGGCCGTTGTTGTGGCTGTCGATATCGTTGAATGGCAAAGTGATCCATAAATTAGACAATGCAAAGCTAATCTATGTTTGGGGTTAGAAAATGTTAAAGGCCAGCTAAGCATGTGTCTCCGTAAATCCATGATTTCTCTAACGGGTGTTTTCGGAGGGTAGATAAATTTCTTTAGCCAAGCGGATTCAAGGTTTGAAGCCAATTTGGTGGGCAAATTTTGCCGGTTCCAGAGGGGTGGGTTGAGATTGCTATAATATTGGTAGATACCGACCAATAAAGATTGAATCCCATTGCATCAGCTGACCATAGAGGAGCAAACACCATGACGATCAGAGTACATATTATTGATTCTTCTAAACCAAGCCTCGTCATGAGTAGCGAGGTTTTCAAAGATAAGATCCCAGGCTCGATTGTTAGTTTTTCGCTTAGTGGCAAAGAGGGTCTGACCTGCTTACAATCAAAAACGGGCAAAGAACTGCCTGATGCCTTGGTTGTCGATTTTAATTTGCCTGACGCTGATGGTGTGACCTTAATAAAAGAGCTGCGCAAGTTTTTTTCAGGTCCAATTTTTATGACCGCTGCTCCTGATAAGATTGTCGATTACGCTGTAGCCGAAGAGCTTTTTCACTATCATGATGCTTGCTGCTGGATCCCCAAACCAGTTCGCTATGAAGTTCTTGAAAAGCGCATTGAGCAGTTCCTCATCAATCGTCATCGACTCGGCAAGCGATTTGATGTGAACTATCCATCCCTGCTTGTTGGCAAAGGAGAGGGTCGGGGAAAACGAGCTCCCAAATTTGATGGCAAACTGATGAATATAAGTTTGGGTGGCGTCTGTGTCGCTATAAGTGAAGCTGCAAAACTAAAACGCGATGAGGAATTCGTGGTCACCATGGCGGTGCCAACGGGATCAATCCAAGGTGCCACGGCCCTTTCCGTTTTAAAGCCTCTCCTAACGCCAAAAAAAGTAGCGCCTGCTTCAGTGGTGGCAAAAAAACTAGCAAAAAACGAGTCAAAAGCATCAAAAAATTTAGCTATCAAAATGACAGCGACTCAAAAATCAAAGCCATCTTCAAATGTGAAATCCAACTTGGACACAGTAAATACTCGGCGCGGCGCCACGGCGGAGGTCGACGCAAATGCGATTGCGCCTATGAACTATAACGCCCAAAATACGCAGGAGTATAAGGTTAAGGCTTCCGTTGCTTGGGTGGCGGACGGTGGTCGAAAGATTGGACTCAAGTTTGCAAAGATGCCAGACTCTCAGCGCAAGCAAATAGAGACGTTCCTTAAAAGCTTATCTGTTTAACATAATGATCGAATAACAATTTTTGGGCCTGACCTGACTAAAGAAGTTTTGGTGTTCTAGGCGGGGGCACTGTGGAGTATGCGTTCAGCACCCACAAGTTTTAGCGAAATGCTTTTTGCAGTGACACTGGTCATTTTGCTGGCCATGGCTTTGGGAGAAACCTACGCATTCTCCATGCGTGGTTTTCATGTCTCGCCTTGGATTGGTGTGATGATTGTGCACGTTTTGCTTTCGATTGCATTGTTTTGTCTTCGAAAGCCGGTTCGCGTCGCTCTTAAATTTCGTGGCGGCCCGATTCTGCCATGGGTTTTCGGTCCTGCTATTCTTATTGGCGCATTTTTGCTTGCGTTTTACACCCAAGTATCTGGACCGACCTATGAAATTCGTGGTTCGTCAGAGTTTTTATATGCCGCAACGATGTTAACGATTATCCCAGTAGTGGAGGAAATTGTTTTTCGCGGAGGCGTGAGCCCCTTTATGTCCAGGTTTGTGGGTCCCGGTTGGAGCGTTTGGCTGGCAGCCATTGTTTTTAGCCTTGCGCATTCGCAGCCGACCTTGACTCGTCTGATGGCTTTCAAGGTGGGTTTGCCGTTAGGGCCTTTTTTATTGGGTTTATGCTGCGATTTTTTGGTGCGCAGGTGGGGGCGTCTATGGCCGGCCATAATATTTCATGGTTGTTGCAATGCGACCGTGTATATATTCTCAGCTTTTAATCCGGCATGGCTAACACATTTTAATGGTTTGTACATGTAGTCACTTGAGCGGAGTTTTGCATGGATGAGAAGACAAACAAAGAGCTCGCCGAAGAGAGGGCGCGTCAGATGGCCAGGGTCGTCTGTATTTGTAAGGGAATCAACCTCGGTCGAGTTTTAGCAGGTATTGAAGGCTGTGAAACTGTGCAGGATGTTAATAAAAAAGTAGGCACGGGCACTGGCGGGTGTCAGGGTCAACGCTGTGGACCACGGATCAAAGCGTTGCTCGAAAAAATAAAAAATTCAAAGTGAGTTCTTTAAAATGATTTCGGCCGCATCTTTCAGTGTGGCTACTTTTGCAAATGCATGCTTACTTTGGGGGTATTGCTTACCGCCATGCGTAACCTGAATCCCGCGCATTCCTGCGTTTTTTGCGCATTCAACATCGATATCTTTATCGCCGACCAGCCAGCTTTTGCCAAGATCAAGTCCTAGATTATCGGCTGCCGTGGTCACAAGTCTTATTCCTGGTTTTCGGCAGTCACAGTTAATGGAGAATTCCGGTACGCTTCCTTTTGGGTGGTGAGGACAAATCATGATGGAGTCAAAGTGAAAGTCTGAGATGGCATTTCGAATTTGTTTGATCATCTCGTCATTAAATTCGTGAACTTGATCCAAGGAATACAGACCGCGAGCTACGCCGGACTGGTTTGTTATCACAACGAGAGCATAGCCTGCTTCTTTGAGTGTTTTTAATCCGTCGACCATGCCTGGCACTAGGCGTAAATCAGAGGCCTTGTAGGTATATCCCAAATCAACGTTCAAAACGCCATCACGATCCAAAAAGACAGCTTTGCGGCGTGCATTTTGCATTTTTAGGTGATTTGCTCATACAGCCACTGCCGATCTTTTTCCGAGGTGCAATGTGGCGCGAGTAATTTGATGAGGGTTTTATAGGTGTTTTTGACCGTCTGAGCGTCTTCACCAGAAGCTTGCTGAAACTCGGCGCTTTTGATGATGTCCTGAGCTTGCCACAAGATCTCGACTGGAATCTTCACTTCCATAGGGTGCGGTACGCCGTCTTCTCTGGAGACCTCGTGGCGCGTTGAGCTCAGAGCTATTTGTTTGCCAATAATTAAATATTTTCTGATCAAAGCTGAGCACCTAAAGCCCAATCGCGAAACGATATGGGCTTCTCGAGGAATTTATTTTTTTGCGGTCTTTTTTGCCGCAGTTTTTGCTGTAGGCTTGCTAGCCGTTTTCGTGGCCGGTTTGGCAGTCGATTTGGCCACAGTCTTGCTTGTAGGCTTTTCTACTTTTTTTGCAGATGTTTTGGCCTCTGGTTTTTTTACTGTTTTGTCAGCCTTCACCTCGGCTTTTGGAGCCGATTTTGCGGATTTTTTTGTATCTGCTTTTTCCTTGGTTGTGGATTTTACCTCTGCCTCAGGTTTTTTTGCGGCTTTTGGCGCTTCCTTTGATGCTTCCTTTGACGGCTCAGCGGCTTTTGCTAGCTTTTCTTTTGCTGCTGGAGGTGCAGAGTTGTTGCTCTCAATGGTTTGCACGGTTTTATAAATCCTGGCCCATAAAGATCCGTCTTTGCGTAACCAAGCCTCGAATAGTTTTCTTGCGGGTCTATTGACTAGAGCTTCTTGTAAGAAGTATTTCGAAAAATCCCCAGCTGATTTTAGCTTCTTGAGAGCTGCAACGTGGTCAGATAAAATTAGTAGCTCACTGCCACGAGCGCGAAGGACTAAAGCATCTTGGATTGGATGTATCTCGACTGGAAGCAAGGATCACCTCGTAATTTTTTTAACAGGGTCTAGGAACTGAGAACTATATTCCGTTAATCGAACGAAAAAATAACTGAAAAAGCGCATACAATGCAATCAAAAGCAGCAAAAAATACAAAGTTAATTCTTTGTTTTAGTCCGACATTGGGCCTCATTGCCCATGAAATGCCCTTCGCTCTCCAATTTGGCGACCGCCGCATGGCGCGCCCGGTAGGTGGAGAAAGGGTAGTTTTCGCGATTTTGATCAAGCGGACTGTACCCCACTATTTCTTTTAGAAAGAAACCGCGGAAAAAAGATTCCATCTTTTTCCAGGGATCTTTTGTGGCAGGATCGAATTCAACTTTTGTGCAATCGACGAGTAAGCTCCATTTGCTGTGCCATTGCATTAGGTTGTTTGTGAGTTTGTTTTTAATATCATTAATTTTTTCTTTGGAGTCGATTTTGACCTCTTCAGCGAAATTCATTTCAATGACGTGCTGAGCGAAGTGATTCTGAAATTGAATGGTATCTCTAAAATTCGCCGGAGCTCTTGGATCGCGCAATCCGCGAACGCCTGCCGCTTCTTGGGCCTCGCCGAATGTTTTTAGAACTTTAAATGGCAGTTTGTCGTGATGTTTGGCTTCGTCATATCCAAATCCGACGATGGAGCGAAGAAAGAGTCCTTCAAAGAATTTTAGCATTCTTGCGGCTGCATCGTTTGTTTCCTGATTGGGTTCAAAAGATAAATTCGAACAATCAATGATGGCTTTGTACGGTGAATGCCAAGATTTTAGCTCTTGCATCCACGCAGTGCGCCATATTTGTATGTCTTTTCCCGATTTAACAGTGAACGTTTCTTCGAAACGCTGCAGCATTATTTTTTGCTGATAGTCATGCTCAAAATGGACTTTCACGCGTACGCTCCAAGCTTCATCAAAGTGACTCGATCACGGCGCGTAGCTTGCTGGTGGTGCGCTCTCCCATGTATTTTCTTCCGTTTATAAATATGGTGGGCGTGGCGTTGACGCCGGCTTTATTTGCGATGTCGACGTCATCGCGAATTTTTGCCAGGATGTCTTTGCTTTCGAGGCATTGATCCATTTGCGCATCAGTAAGGCCTACGGATCGACCCCACTCCCGAGCTTTTTCCAAGGAGGCGCGAGATTGTTCATCGAATGCTTTACGGTGAAATTCCCAAAATTTTCCGTTCATCCCTGCGCATCGTGCAAGTTTTGCAATGTCGCACGAGTAAGGATGCATGTTACTTTCAACGCCTGAGTTACAGAGATTTGAGAGCGGGAAATTCTTAAAGACAAATTGAGCGCGGGAGCCAAGTTGTCGATGGAGTTCTTCAAGTTCCGGTGCGGTTTGTCCGCAGGCTGGGCACATATAGTCGGCGAACTCGACGATGATGATTTTCGCGTCATCCGGTCCTATTCGAAAATCTTCGCCTAGGCCGCTATATGCGGATTTATTAATGGAAATATTGATGCTACTGGTGGACAGTTGCGGCAGGGCCGCAACACCATCATGCTTTCCAGGTAAATCTTGTAGCTCGCTAGGAAGCTGTGCCGAGGGACGAATCATGTTAAAGCCGACAACTGACACGGCTGCCGCAATGGCAGCTGTGGACAGACCAGCGAGCAGCGTTTTAAGAGAAAAATCGATGAAATGTCGACGTTTGGACCATAACTGCCAAGCGAGTACTCCCTGGGCCAAGGTGATGACGTACACCATCAGGCAAACCAGACAAACTGTGTTGAGGATTCCAAGGCTAATCGAGGCAAGTGCAAGAGAAGTGACGACTCCCAAGCCTGCGAGTATCAGCCATGCGGGTTCATGTTCTTTTGATGATTTATGGTTAGTCGCCAATGTCCCTGCAAGGATGGCCATCGCCAAAAAGTAACCAAGCCCCCAAACGCCAAGAGGGATGCCTAAAATCTCGCTGTATTTGCTGGCTGCAACGGCATCGCAATTAATGGCGCTACTGATATTACAGGCGGCTTCCGTATGACCCTTCGACTTTAGTTCCATGTGGTGATTTGTGGAATATAGCGCTGTTAAGATACCTATCAGGGCTAAAATCAGCGCGGTGATCCATGTGGTTCTGTGAGGCTGAGATTTGGAGTCGGAAGTCATAGCAAGAACGTCTCCCATGATATCTGGCGAAAGGCCTAGAATAACCGGGGCGTAGGGAAGCTGCAAGCAACACCGTAGCTAGTCGGGCTAAACCAGAATGACTATGGCAGGTCATCAAGTTTCGAATTGACTTTTTGCGCCAGAATATCGATAAGATTCGTCCTCCTTGGTGGAAAGTTTTTGGTGGATCGGGTGGCAATGTCCTAACGAAAAACCTCATGTGGGGGTATAGCTCAGTTGGTAGAGCGCTTGCATGGCATGCAAGAGGCCAGCGGTTCGAATCCGCTTATCTCCACCACCTTCCGCAGTCTGCTCGCAGCGGAAATGAAAAAAAACCTTTAAAATCAAATAGTTGATAAAATTCTTTTAAAGACTATAAAATCCTTAATTTTTTAAGCTATTTGTGCTATAATCGGTTTCTCTGTCGAGAGTTCATCTCGGACCGAAAGGGTAGAAGTGGCTAAAACCTTTTACAGTTTGCGTCAGTTGGTCGCCATGGTGGCTCTAGCGGCTGTTGTAGGTATGTTTTTGCCGTCTGCAGGCTTGTATGAGTTGCGATCTCAGTGTGGCGATGTGACCATCTCCGAAAGCGATGGGGACTTAGCTCGCACGAAATCAGATGGCGCTGACGATGCGGCGCCTCTTTCAGCAATTCTGACTGAGCAAGCGATCGATTTGCCTTTAGTGTTTGCCAGCGCGATCGTTCAGAGCCTTCCAAGCCGGTCGTTACCGGATCTTAATACTTATAATCTATTGATTGGCCCCAGAGGCCCCCCATATTCCGTCGTTTCCTGAATTTCTTGATTTTGGCGATCGAGGGAACAGTGCGAAGGAAGTTAGCGTTACGCTAACGGCGCCGGCATGGCGCAAAACGGGGGATCATAGATGTTGTCCAATGTAAAAAAAATGTTTGCAAACGGTACACGGGAATCGGTGACTTCTGACATAGTTTCAGGGCTCATGGTTTTTTTAATAGCGTTGCCTTTATCTGTTGGTATTGCTTTAGCCAGTGGAGCTCCGCCAAGTGCTGGACTGTGGGCTGCGATTTTTGGTGGGATTTTGGGTTCGGTGACGGGTGGCTCCTACCTGACAATCAATGGGCCCGCTGCCGGTCTTATCGTGGTGGTTTTGGGTGCCATTCAGGACCTTGGAGCAGGTGATCCCCAGGCTGGATTTAGGCGAGCTCTCGCTGCATTTGTTGTGGCTGGCGTGATTCAAATTATTTTTGGGAAATTAAAGTTAGGCCGTCTTGGTCTTGCCATACCGGGTTCCGTCATTCATGGGATGCTCTCTGCAATTGGCGTGATTATTATGACGAAGCAGCTTTTCGTGGCTCTAGGTATCGCCGCGAGCGGAAAAAATACGCTAGCGATGATGGCGGAATTACCTTCCAAAGCACAAAATTTGAATCCTGAAGTGGCATTAATTGCCGCCTGTGGATTGATGATCGTGCTGGCATTTAATACCTACGAAGGTGCTTGGAAAAAATACGTACCACTTCCGCTGTTTGTTGTTTTGTCTGGCGTAGGTCTTGCTAGACTATTTGATTTCCAGCATCTTCATACAATTCAATCTCACGGACTAAGCTTTGACGTCAGTCCAAAACTTTTGCTGGCATTGCCAACAAGTCTTGCAAAGACCATTGTATCGCCGGACTTTAGTATGATCGGGAAGGGGATTTTTTGGTTTCACGTGGTCACGCTCTCGCTAATAGCAAGTATTGAGTCTCTTCTCAGTGCTGCGGCGGTCGACAAACTAGATCCACTAAATCGCAAGTCCAATCTTGACCAGGAGTTGATTTCCAAAGGGATCTGTAATGCCGCACTTGGGTTAATTGGTGGTTTGCCGATTATTGCTGAGATGGTACGGAGTAAAGCAAACGTCCAAAACGGAGCAAAAACGCCACTCGCGAATTTTACGCATGGTTTAGCAATATTGCTCTTTGTTCTAGCTGCGCCATCCCTGCTCAACAACATTCCGTTGGCGACATTCGCTGCAGTGCTGATTCCTGTTGGATATTCTCTGGCACATCCAAGTCAGTTTTTTCATACTGCAAAAGTTGGGCGTGAGCATTTTGCAGCCTTCGTCATCTCATTAGTTGTGACGCTTGGCACCGATCTGCTTGTGGGTGTTATGGCGGGTATTCTTGTGGAGATGGCTTGGAATCTATATAACGGAGCAAATCCTTTAGATATTTTCTCCGTGAAAGCTCAAGTTGAGAAAGTAGAGGGCGATAAATTAAAACTGCTCGTGACTTCTCCGCTCACTTTTACAAATTTACTGTCTCTAAGGTCTAAAATAGAGGCCTACTCGTCTTCAAACCACATGGTTTTGGATTTATCAGGCTCTAAAATGGTCGATCACACGACTCGCCAACACTTAACGAAGCTGCAAGCTGATGCGCAGACCAGGGGTCGTACCCTCGAATTGCTTTTTTGCGAATCCCATGTGCCGTTTTCAAGCCATCCAGACTCAGGTCTTAGAAAGCGTTCGCCAACAGTACCGAGAAGTGCTGCGGTGGAATCGCAATCTCAGGTGTCACCGACCAAGGCCCATTCATCTCAAAACCCTCGGATAGACGCCTAACAGGCTGGTCGCAGTGATTAAGTCATGAACATGCGCCCAGCTGCAATGAGCATCATGATGGCGAAAGCGCGACGGAGATGATCTGGGGGCATAGCAATGGCAATCTTGCTTCCCAGATAGGCTCCGCCTGCAAGGCCGAGGGCCATCCAAAGACCCGCTCGCAGGTGCTCAGAATTAATTTTTCCAGCTTGCCAGTAATTCCAGACTGCAAATATGCCAACCGGAAATAATAGCGCCACGAGTGATGTGCCGCTGGCTGCGTGCTGATCCATGCTGAGGAAGAAAACTAAAATAGGAATGATCACGAGACCACCGCCAATACCAAACATGCCTGACGCTATCCCGGCGGTAATACCTGTCACTAAAAAAACCAACCATGATTGCATGGGATACCTCTCGCGTAGCCTTTTATTTACGACTATGTTCTCACAGCGTGCTAGAAACGTAAAAAAAATGTACGAGGTAACCAATCGATGTTGGCGATGTGGCAGGAACGTTGGCGAACAAATAAAACAAGCTGGGATTTAAAGGGCCCACATCCATTGTTGGATCGAATCCTAGACCTAGCGGCCAACACGACTGGCGCAAAGCTTCATGGTGATTGGTTGATTCCAGGTTGCGGTCGAGCCCATGATGCCCAAATGATTGTGGCGCGCGGTGCTGCGGGAGTCGTCGGCAAGGACATGGTACCTGAGGCCATCAACGAAGCTTCGAAGCTTTACGGAGCAATTCCCGGGGTTTTTTTTGAATGCGGAGATGTTTGTGAGATTCGAGATCATGAAGTGGGCCGCTTTGCGGGGGTTTTTGATCGCGCCATGCTCTGCGCGCTAGGTGAATCCATGCGTAGACGTTACGTGGAAGCGATGGCAGCGGCGCTTAAAAAAGGCGGTGTATTTGCCTCTCTTGCATTTGCCAAGACCAGTGAGCCTACTGTAGGTCCGCCGTTTAGCATCAGCGAATCTGAACTTAAGCATCTATTTTCACAGTCATTTCAAATTATACATCTGGAAGAAACAGACGCTGGAGCTTGTGATCAAAAAATACTCAGCGAGTGGATCTTTGTCGCGGTCAAGATCTGACGATGATTCTCTTCAAAACGAACCTAGAACTTCGCCAAGGCAACCTGTATAATTCTGCGGTCCCGTGCAACCGGGAATTTACGTATATGGGAGGATTTTTCCATGGCTAAGAAGCATCGCTTTCTCGAACAAATTGGTGGTGATCCATTCATTGACGAGGAATTAGACGAGTCGAAAACGCCTGCCAATGAGTTCGCTGAGATGATCGCTCATGAGGCTGCTAGGGGATTTGCACATTTACGCCAAGGCGACAAAATTGAAGCGAAGATTATTGGAATTGTAGATGGCAGCATCGTGTGTGACGTAGGGCAGCGTAGTGAAGGTGTCTTGGCTACAGACAGCATGTCAAAAGATGAGATCGAGACGTTCAAAATCGGAAACAGTTACACCCTTTATGTAAGCTCGCTTCGTAATGGAATCGAGCTTGCGACATCTATTTCGTCACGTAATGCTGGAATGGATAGCATGCGCGACGCGATGAATTCCGGCTTGCCGGTTGAGGGTAAAGTTACCGGAGAAAATAAAGGTGGCTATACCGTTGAACTTGCTGGCGTGCGGGCGTTTTGTCCTTTCTCACAAATTGACGTTGTGAGCGGCAAACCGGCGGCAGTATTTATCGGGCAGAGCTTTAAGTTTAAGGTTATCAAGGCGTCGGGCCGAGATGTCGTCTTGTCCCGTGCGGCATTGCTCAGAGAAGAACAGGCTGGAGAACGGGCCAAGGTTCTTGAAAAACTGCAAGTTGGAGAAACTCTGTTAGCCGCAGTAGTAAAAATTGAGAGTTTCGGAGCCTTCGTTGATTTGGGCGGTGGGCTAAATGCACTTGTGCCTATCAGCGAGCTTAGTTGGAGTCGCCCCTCATCTCCACACTCGGTTGTCACAGTGGGAGACAAAGTCACAGTTAAAATTTTAAAAATTGACACGACTGGAGATCGCCCCAAAATCTCCGCTTCGATGAAACAAGTGGAGGGGGATCCCTGGGATCTCACCGTTGAAAAGATTGAAAATGGTTCTATCGTTGAAGTTAAAGTTACAAAGCTTATGCAGTTTGGTGCCTTCGCAGAGATTTTGCCCGGCGTTGAAGGGCTCATTCATATTTCTGAGATGAGCGCAAAAAAACGGGTCAATACGCCTGGTGAAATCGTTGCAGTGGGTCAAACAGTCAAAGTTAAAATAACCGGTATCGACCGAATTCAACGCCGAATTGGACTCTCCATGAAGGTCTTAGAGGCCGATTATGTAGAGCAAGAAGGTAAAAAGAGCCTAGAGGTTGCCAAACAGGCTCACGACGAACATCGCGGAGTCGAGTTCCGGTCTCAAGCGGCATCGGCAACTCTCGGCGACGCATTTTTGAAGGCTGAACAGAAATCACGCTCACGAAAATAAGATGGGGCAAATTAGTTGAAAGAATAGAGCTCTAACACAGTGCTCTATTCTTTTTTTGTTAGAATATTACTTCTGATTCTTAACGAACCGATTGGCGATCATGTAGATCATATTGCAAATATCCTCGGTATTGCTGCCGCGCTCCATGACTGAGGCAGGATACTGCGGGCCTAATAAGACCGGGCCAATGCCTGTACTTCCGGACATCGCAGAGAAGATCTTATACGCAATATTCGCACTTGTTAGATCCGGGAAGATCATAACGTTGGCTTGACCTTTAAGTTGGCAAAATGGGAAGTCACGTTCCTGTAAACGTTCACTCAAGGCGACGTCCGCCTGGATTTCTCCGTCAAAAATGAAGTCCACACGGCGTTCATGCAAGAGCTCAACAGCTTTTGCAACGCGCTGACTTTTCTCGTGGCGGTTGCTCCCAAAGCTTGAAAAACTTAGCATGGCGACTCGCACGGGCTCATCCGTGTATTGCTTTGCAAATGTTGCGGTGTTGACGGCAATATCTGCCAACTCTTCTGCGTTAGGTTCAATACAAACCGTGCAGTCAGCGAGGAAGTACATTTTTTTATTCCAAGAGAACATGTAAAGTCCATTCATGATCCTCCCGGGCTTAGTTTTGATGACCTCCATGATCGGCGTTAGGCCGTTAACATAGGGCTCAACAACACCGGCAATGAGACCCTCGGCCGCACCACTTCTGACCAGCATCGCAGCAAAATAATTATTATTTCGGAGCATTTGCTGAGCTGCGGATTTGGTTACGCCTTTTCGCTGTCTCATCTTGTAAATAGAGTCCGCGAAATCTGCCAAACGCTCATCATGATGCGGGTCGATGATTGTCGTTTTAGATCCAAATTTATGAATACCAAGAGCCTCTGCTTTTGCAATGATTTCAGTTGGTGCGCCAAGTAAAATGGTCTCAACATCACCCTCGTAATCCATTTGTGCAGCAGCCTTAATGACGCGATCATCATGACCATGAACGAGTACAATGCGAGGTTTCGTACCCGAGTTTCGACTCCAGCCTGCAATGTTGTTACGCATCTGGCGAACAAGTCTTTTTGTTGGTCCGAGAATTCGCTCAATATGCTGTGTATATTGAACGATGTTGACCTGTTTGCGAGCTACACCAGAGCTCATGGCAGCTTCGGCGACTGCAGGTGCGACGTAGAGTAAAACCCGCGGATCCATTGGTTTTGGAATTAGATACTCTCGTCCAAATCGGTAGCCTTCTGCCGTATTATAGGCGCGAAGTACCTGCTCAGGTACGTCTTCTTTGGCAAGTTTCGCGATAGCGCGAACTGCAGCCATTTTCATTTCTTCATTGATTGTCGTGGCCTGGACATCCAGTGCGCCGCGAAAAATAAAAGGAAATCCAAGGACGTTGTTGACTTGATTTGGGTAATCACTACGGCCGGTCGCCATAATGCAGTCGGGCCGAGCCTTTCTCGCGTCATCAGGTGTAATTTCTGGGTCCGGGTTCGCCAATGCAAAGATGATTGGGTTTGCTGCCATAGGCATGATCATTTCAGGCTTGAGAACGCCAGCAGCCGAGACGCCCACAAAGGCATCGGCGCCTTTGAGGCATTCTTCCAAGGTGCGCATGGATGTCTCAAGGGCAAATTTTTCTTTGTACTTATTCATGCCATCGGTTCGGCCTTTGTAGATAACGCCCTTGCTGTCACACATGATGAGATTGCTAGGCTTTACACCCAAAGAAAGAAATAAGTTGGCACATGCCACTGCGGCCGCTCCTCCGCCGCTAAACACAACCTTGGCCTGTTCAATTTTGCGGTTTGTAATTTCTAGAGCGTTGAGAAATGCAGCGCCGGCAATAATAGAAGTCCCGTGCTGGTCATCGTGGAAGACCGGTATTTTCATTTTTTTTCGGAGTTCTTCTTCAATGTAAAAGCACTCAGGAGCCTTAATGTCTTCAAGGTTGATGCCGCCAAAGGTTGGTTCCAGTGTGGCCACTGCGCTGATAAATTGATCTGGATCTTTAGCTTTGACCTCGATATCGAACACGTCAATATCGGCAAATTTCTTGAATAAAACAGCCTTGCCTTCCATCACGGGCTTTGATGCCTCAGGCCCTATGTCGCCAAGGCCGAGAACGGCTGTGCCGTTGGATATAACGCCCACAAGGTTGGCTCTGCCTGTGTACTCAAAAGAAAGCTCCGCGTTCTTTGCAATTTCTCTGCAGGGGCCTGCAACTCCTGGTGAATAGGCGATAGCTAGGTCTTTTTGGCTAGAGACGGGCTTTGAAAGTCCCGTAAATATTTTTCCTTTGGGCTCTCTAGAATGGTATTCAAGGGCAAGTTTTTCGTAATCTGTGATCAAGTTCTACCTCGCGAATCGCAATTTATTTCAGACCAAATCAGCGGCTATAACCCTGATTTAGTCATTTTATTTTGACTTGATGGTGTCACATGGGCATTCTGTGGCTTTATGAGCAATTGCGCAAAGGGAAAACAACAAAATGCACCAAGAGACTGAAAAGTCTTCCCAATCGCGGGGCAATGTCCTTGTGACCGGAGGGGCTGGCTATATTGGCTCCACGGTATGCTCGGCCCTGCTAGATGCTGGATGGACTCCGATAATCCTAGATAATTTATGCCAGGGTCGATTGGAATTCACCAAAGGCCGTATTTTTTATGCGGGGGACATCGCAGATAGGGCGCTAATTGCAAAAATAGTAAAAGAGCATGGCCCACTTTATGGGGTCATCCACTGTGCAGCTCTCATTGTCGTGCCGGAAAGTGTTGAAAAACCAGAAGAATACTACAGAGAAAATGTTTCAAAATCAGTGGAGCTTTTCGCTGCGTTAAGGGATATCGGCTGCAAAAGAATAGTTTTTAGTTCGTCTGCGGCCATCTATGACACCGTTGATGGTTTTATGGTCAATGAAACTTCTCCCCTCAGGCCGCTGAGCCCCTACTCACGAACGAAATTTATGATGGAGATGGTTTTGCAAGATTTTTGTCAGGCCTACGGACTGCGAGGGGTTGCCTTAAGATACTTTAACCCCATTGGCGCTGACCCAAAAATGCGCAGTGGAGCTTATGTTAAATCGCCGACTCACGTGCTTGGGCGTCTGGTGAGTGTTGCTCTTGGGAAAACGTCACACTTTGAAATTACAGGAACTAGCTGGCCCACTCGGGACGGTAGCGGAATCAGAGACTATATTCATGTCTGGGATCTGGCCAGGGCACATGTCCAGGCCATCACCTATTTTGACCGTATTTTTGAGGATAAATTAAACGAACAAGTAGCGGCGACTGCTGGTCAATATAAAGTCATAAACTTGGGAACAGGACGAGGCGTGACGGTGCGAGAATTAGTTTCGGCGTTTGAGAAGGTTTACGGTAAGGCACTTGAAAAACGCGAAACTGCGCCACGTCAGGGTGACGTGGCTGGTAGTTTTGCTAGTTGCGAACAGGCGGCCAATCTGATGTCCTGGCGATCCGAACTTTCGGTTGAGGATGGCATTAGACATGCGCTTGCCTGGACCAAAAAATGGGACGAAATTCTAGGTTCTTCTACTGCACTTTGATTTCTGCGCCAACGTGAGCTGGATGTAAGTGGCAAGTTACTTTTAGGGTGCCAGATTCTTTCGGTGTAAATGTAAAGCTCTTCGTTTCACCAGCGCCAATCGTTTGATCCTTGACGTAACCTTCAATTTTGAAACCGTGGGGAGCAGTCAGGGAATTATGTGCTTCCACCGTTAATGGCTTCCCCGCCTTGGCAGTCCACTCTTTTGGAAGCCATACTTTTGCGCCGTTGACTTCTTTGGCCTCAAACTTAATCACTTCGGCTTTTTTATTCTCAGATGCGAGTGCTGTTCCAGCGTCTGTCATGACTGCGATGAATCCCATTAATACAGCTGCACAAATGGGTGCCGCAATTTGGCTAACAATAGATCGTTTCATTTGCATAGGTTTCTCCCTTTATTGTTGATCAAACGCTCCCCATTATTACGAGCGTCTTGTAGGAATGCAAGGTAATCCTCAGTCTCTGACTGATAGATCTATATTTATTTCACAGACTTAGGCGAGGATTCGATTTGCTTTCAAATTGAAGGCCAGATAACCATCGAGGCTCCCATATATCCTCCGGTTTTAATTGGAGGTTCATCTTCGAAGCTATATGATGGTAGAACACCCGAGGCAGCCTTCGTAAGGACGGTCGATATATATGAAAAAAACTAATTTTGATGTCGATGTGGTCATTAAAAAAGCGAAAGCGTTTTTAGCTCCGCAGGGACCTCTAAAGGAGTTTGTCGCCCAGAATCCTTTGCGGGGATTTTTAAACCTCGAATTTCACGAAGCTCTAAGACGTTCAGGCTCACTGTTTGGAGCTTGGAGTTATCTACCTCTAGGCTTCTATCGCAAAGCATATGCTGATGGACTCATATCACAATCAGCTCTTGATCGAAGTTTAATGTGGAATATTGAAGATGATGCCGGACGAGAGCGAACTCGCGCGGATTTATTTGAGTATCCTGAGGGATCAAGTGTGCGGCCGAGTTCGCTCGTGCGTAGCGGCATTCGCGTCCAATGGGAGACTTTCACTGGCGAAAATGTCCTCGATAAAACACTGCCAGTGATGTTCCGCCTTTTGGGGGCTTACCTGGATCAAGGAATCTCTATCTGGAGAATGCCTGTCAAGTCATCAGGATTTTTGGCGGCGGTGACCGAGCTTGTGTCAGGAAGCATGTTGCCATTTAAGCCATTTGACCAGCAGCAGGTCCGTGATCTGATGAATCATCCAATTGATGATTTGATTTCAAAAGCTCTTGAACGGTTAGTGGGAGATCAAAAAAATTTTGAGCGATATGTTTTAGATATAATTTTTGCGCATCCCGGCTGGTCATCCATGATCAGTAATATTGAGGAGAAACCGCAATCACTTGCTCTGGAACGAAAAATTACTTTAAAAGAAGTGATTGCGGTGAATTTGCTTGCAGATATTGGTTTTTTAACCCGTGCCTTTGGCCCTGACTTTTCATCGTTAGCCCATTACGGCCCCAGACTATTGCAATCACCACTAGATGTAAGGCCAGCTTTAAGTCGCATTGATTTTATCAAATCGATTTGGCACGAGGCGTGGGAGTGGGGGCTTTATGAACAAAGCATAGCGCTTGTATTAAAGTTAAAATCAAGACCTCAAGAATCGGTGCAGCCCACAGCGCAGGCTGTTTTTTGTATTGATGACAGGGAATGTTCCATCAGGCGTTATTTAGAAGAAGTGGATTCTTCAGTCATGACTTTCGGCTGCCCTGGTTTTTTCGGCATAGATTTTATGTATCAATGCGCAGATGATTTGTATCCCAATAGGCAGGCCCCCATTGTCTTGTCGCCAAAGCATTTGGTGCGCGCTTCATTTGAGGTTGTCGGGAAATCGCGAACACCCAGGATCAAAAGAAAGCTGATGACTCTTGATCACGCTAGTCACACGATGTTCCGAGGTTGGTTCATCACACAGATTCTTGGTCTGACGGCGGCTTTTAGGTTGGCTTTTGCAGTGTTTAGGCCCGTCATGACTCAGACAACCGCGAGTTCACTCACTCGGTTGAATGAAAATATCTCGATAAATCTTGAGCGTGCTAACACCGTCACCCCAAATCCAGATGGATACTTGCACGGTTTTACTATTGAAGAGATGGCCGAAAAAATAAAAATGCAGCTTGAGGCCATGGGGCTCATAAAAAACTTTGCACCCATTGTCCTTATTTTTGCGCATGGTAGTACATCGACTAACAACACGCATTTTTCAGCCTATGACTGTGGCGCTTGTTCTGGGAAGCCAGGGACTCCCAATGCGCGTGTTTTTGCTAGGATGGCGAACCATCCGGGTGTTCGGAAACTTTTGGTAGAAAAAGGTATTCTGATACATGAAGACACGCAATTTATTGCTGCGCTGCATGACACAACTCGAGATGAAGTTAAATACTTAGATCTGCGAGACCTTGCTGAAGAGACTCGAAAAAATCTTAAGGAATTCGCAAAAAAAATGACAGTGGCCCTTCGAAGAAATGCGAAGGAGCGTTGTCGTCGATTTGAGTTGGTTGACCCCGAAATTACTGTTGATCGGGCAGCCGCCGAGGTGCTACGTAGATCTGTTGCAATGTTCGAGCCTCGACCTGAGTTAACTCACACTGGCAATGCGATCGCGGTTGTTGGGAGGCGTCAATTGACGGCGGGTGGCTTTTTCGATAGGCGCGCATTTTTGCACTCCTATGATCCGACGATTGATTTTGATGGGGAGATTTTGCGAAGAATTCTCGGAGCCGTTGTGCCGGTTTGCGGGGGCATCAATCTTTGTTACTATTTTTCAAAACTTGACGATGAAGTTTACGGGGCCGGAACCAAACTCCCGCACAACATCATCGGCCTGATTGGTGTGTGCAACGGTGTCGAAGGAGATATCCAGACAGGGTTGCCAAGGCAAATGATTGAATTCCATGATCCAATCAGGCTGCAATTGATCGTCGAACAAAAGCCCAAAATGATGCTCAAGGTTTTGGAGAAATCACCTGAAATTACAACCTGGTTTAAAAATAATTGGATGCGTCTAGTGGTTGTTGATCCAGATGGTGAGGCGGTCTGGCTCTGGAAAGATGGTGCATTTTCAGAGCTAAATCGCAACGAATTGCCCGAAATAGCTGAAAAAATGACACAGCGCGAATGCTTTGAAGGAAGTTCCCAAGATGTGCCGCTTGCGAATATTTTAAGTGGCCGCGGAGCGGTTTATGCCAACTGATCTTATTTATGGACTACTCGGTGTTCCATTTTTGGCGGCCACCATCACTTCTTTTGGTGGCGAAAAACAAGAAAAATTTGTGGCCAGACTTGCAACAACAACCACTGTGGTATTTGCTCTCCTTTGGGTGGTCTTGCTTGTCGTCTGGGCGTTTCAGGGCCAAAAACACATGGATCTGCGCGCTTTTGATATTTATCGGTCAAATGAATACACGTTTCCCGTGGCATTTTATGTGGATAGCATGTCCATCACATTCCTGGGTTTAATTGCATTTTTATCAATCATGGTTGTCTACTATAGCCAATATTACATGCATCGTGAGGTTGGCTATCAAAAGTTCTTCGCATGTCTGTTGTTTTTAATGTTTGGGCTGACGCTACTGACGGTTGCTGGAACGCTCGATTTGCTGATGGCCGGTTGGGAGTTTGTTGGTATTTGCTCCTTTTTATTGATTGGATTTTATCAAACTAGGTTAAGTCCCGTTCGAAATGCTTTTAAAGTGCTATCCGTCTATAAGTTTTGTGACGTGGGATTGCTATTGGGTGGCTGGCTTAGTCACTTACTTTGGCATGATACGCAATATTTTGCGGTCCTGAATACGGGAAGTACACGCGCGCACCTAGCTGATGTTGGAACGTGGCAATTACTTCTTCTGACCGTCATGATTTTAGTGGCAGCTGCTGGGAAATCGGCACAGTGGCCATTTTCATTTTGGCTATCCAAGGCCATGGAGGGCCCGACGCCATCATCTGCAATTTTTTATGGTTCGCTAAGTGTCCACGCTGGTGTTCTGCTGCTTTACCGCATGCATCCGATCTGGTCTGCTGCAGCGTACGGGCCTTGGCTAGTCGGTTCTCTAGGCTTGATCACTGCAATTGTTTGTACGGGGATTGCCCGCGTTCAATCGAACATTAAGGGTCAAATCGCATATTCATCTGCCGCTAATGTGGGTCTTATCTTCATAGAGATGGCTTTAAATTTGAAGGAATTGGCCATGCTTCATATGGTTGCCAATGCGTGCCTTCGTTGCTATCAACTTCTGGTGTCTCCGTCTGTTATGGCATACTTGGTGCGATTGCAGGGCACGACAAATCAGCAACTTCGCCCGATGGGATGGTCTTTAGAGCGCTATATTCCGCCGAAATTGGCCCATGTGCTCTATGTATTTTGTATCAACGACGGCTATCTGGAAAGTGTAGTTTACGGCTTAATCTGGCGGCCGATTAAAGTGGTCGGATCATTCTTACAGCGATTTGATCGTTTTTTTTACTGGATCATTCTGCCTGGGATGATTGCGGCTATTGGCTTTCTACGGCGCGATGGGCTTGAGGAAGTTCGTGAGTATATTTCTATCCTCGCTTCAGCGCTCACTCTGGCTCTCGCAGCGGCCGCTTTCGCAGAGAAAAAATCTGCTGTCCGAGCATGGAACACGGCGTCACTGAGCGCGTTTTTTGCGGGACTCACAGTTTTTATTTTGAATCCATCGACGGGAAATGATGTGGCAATTTATGCGAGCGGCATCGTGTTTTTTTGGGTCATTGGACTCCAGTCTCTCCTGTTTCTTTCGCCCGATGGCAAGGCTATAAATTTGGGTGTTTATAGTGGCATGGCGAGTAGAGCTCCCGGAGGGACATTGATGCTTTTTATTGCTTTTTTAGGAGTCAGTGGATTTCCAATCAGCCCGGCCTATATAGGCGAAGATCTCTTGCTTCATCATGCCGCTTCGGAATATATTTCTCTGGTTATAGTTCTTGCAACGGCCTTCGTTATTAATGGCATTTCTTTGGCTCGTGTCTATACAAAGGTGTGCATGGGTGATTCGATGGAAAGGCGCAAAAGTGAATTTACGCATGCTGCATGATCAGTTGGTGCGATCTATTCAGCGATTCGCAAATGACGCTCGCGAACAGCGTCAGGTTTATAAGCGTTTATCTCAACTATTGCCAGATCGGCTTAAGCAAATGGCTTCAGGACATAGAGTTTCGGGCTCTGGTTCTTCCAAAGCCATGAGAGCAGCTTGTGCGTCCGATGATTTTACCGCATATATTGACGAAGTTGTGGAGATTGGCGCATCAAGCCTAGAGGCAAGGATTCAATACGAAACACACCTGATGTTAATTGATGCGCGTCGAAGTCTTCGCGCGAGGCGTTGAATTTAGCGCTTCCATTCGTCGACGATACTTCGCAATTCTTGATCGATTTTATCCTCGTCTGGTCCTAATGCTACGACACAAAGACTCTCTGGTTTGAAAATGGCATTGGCAATGGTAGCAAGCGCATTTGAATCTATCTGCGCGAATTTTTCCGCCCAATTGGATAGTTTTTCCTCTGTGCCTGAAATAACTGCCCATGCGCCTCTCCAGGCGAGGGCGGACGGTTCAGCAGTCGTCATTTCAAGATCTGTGATCGCCCGTAGCTTATGGCGCTCTAGCTCGTCTGAAGTGATTTCTTGTTTGCAGAGAACATTCAACGCACTAAAAACTTCTCTGAAAAATGGACTTAAATTTTGGCGCAGAACGCTTGCTGTAATATTTATAAGTCCAGCGCCGTCATACTGATGTAGATGTGCGCTAATGTCGTAGACAAGTCCAAGTTCTTCTCGAATTCGCCTGGTTAGGCGGCTACTAAAACCATCGGCCAAAACTCGCGTTAAAAGTTCGTAGCAAGGAGTATCCTGGCTACCAGTTCCCTCACAGGTAAAACTCATCTGAACTTGGTATTCGTTGTCACTATTTTCAACCCAAAATGCAAGAGGGCCTTTGAATTTTGTGACTACCGGTGTTTGCGTTTTGCGCGGTCGATTATTTTGCCAGGGCCCAAAGTGGGAGTTTACTAGGTTTTTCACCTCTTCAAGTGGACCACCAACAATACAAAGTACAGCATTGTTTGGATTATAGTTTTCCTTAAACCAAGTCTGAAGTTTGTTTTGATCAATTTTACTTAGCGAATTTACAGTCCCGATAATAGGCTGTGCCATAGGCGTTTTTGGCCATATTTTTGTTGCGATGTGAAAGTCTGGATCAGTGCTAACTCCATTCTCGTTAAGTTCGCCTTCCAGCTCTCTTTGAACAATCCTTCGTTCGGTTTCAAGTTCCTGCAATTTTGGTCTTAGGATGAAATCCGCAAACAACGGGATTGATTCATCAAGGTGACTCGCAATTCCGTTGTAGTAAAACTCTGTGTATTCATGGCCCGTTGCAGCATTCCATTCTCCGCCTAAGCTCTCAAATGCGATACTTAAGTCAGAAAAGGAAGGGTATCTTTCAGAACCTCTGAACATCATGTGTTCTAAAAGGTGGCTGATGCCCGCGACGTCGTTCGATTCATGACGGCTACCTGTGCCAACAATGAGTGTGGTTTGGAAGCGCGTATCTTCTTTGGGTAATGGAATATACAGGCAACGAAGACCATTTGGCATGATCCAATTTTGCCATTTAGAGTCAAACGTTTTTAGGTGTGTTAGCGAGTCGAACACGACGCGATTTTTTGACAATACTGTCGCTCCCGTTTTTAATTAAATCGCATCAGTAATTTGCAAGCCAAAGTTTCCAAGTCACTTCGTGCGGGACTTGCTGGAAAGCGGGCTAGGGCTTTTAAAGCCCGATCGGTCCATTCTGATGCAGCCTCAAGTGTTTTCCCTGCGGTATCATATTGATTCACAAGGTCTAAGACTTTCAGCATCGCGTCTTTTGATATTTCTTCATTGTGAATTAAATTTTCAACAAAACTCCACTCACTTGGCGTGGCAAGATTTTTGAGTAGTATAATAGGCAAAGTAACCTTGCCCTCAGGCAGATCTGCCAGTGTTTTTTTACCGAAAACCAGATCATTTCCTGCATAGTCCAGGGCGTCATCTAAAAGCTGGAACGCATATCCGAGACAACGCCCAAATTCGCTAAGATGATCTCTAGCTTCTTTTGGAGCGTCCGCCAAAATCGCGGGAGCTCTGCAGACGGCTGCGAGTAACACCGCGGTCTTGTTTTCTATAATATTAAGATAAGCCGACATCGGCATGGCGGGGTTAAATAAATGCTCAAGTTGTTCAAGCTCCCCGTCACTCATAAGTCTAATCGCTCGTGCAAATAGGCTTACAATTTCTAAGCTTCCAGTTTCTGCCATGAGCTCACTAGCTCTGGAGTATATTAAATCTCCCACCAGGACTGCCGACTCATCTCCCCAAATTTTGTTTGGGGTCGGTTTTCCTCGCCGGAGGGCGCTGTTATCGATGACATCATCGTGCAGTAGACTTGCTGTGTGCACATATTCGCAAACGGCAGCCATAGGCATCAGTTGATCGCCATCGTAGCCAACGAGGCGGCTCACAAAAAAATAAAGTGCAGGGCGTATACGCTTACCGCCGCCAGAAAGAACATGTTCAATGATGTGTTTGCCGGAGACAGTCTGCGCCATGAGAAGGCTTGTCAAATGCGGAGACAGCGATTGAAGTTGATCGGCAACTGGGGTCAAGGCTGTATCAATCATTTTCTTCTGATCATAACATCCGTCCGCAAGCGACAAATTAGTCGACGTGGGCGTTGTTGTTGTGTGGTATGACTCAGACACGATTTGGAGTTCCTATCAAGGCGAGCAAACACAGTGGCGGGGTTATAACTCGATTTCTCATTTCTAGGGAATCACTAATTCATACGCCCCCTTACAAGTGACTAAAAAAGTTGCAACCTTCGCCTTCTTTTGATAGAAGATGGCCTCAATTTAAGTGTGGGAGTCTCAGGTGACAGGTCGTTTATCGGAAGAATCCGTCATTAAGTCGCTTGATAGCGGCTGGCAGTCTCTTGTTTGGAAGGCGCCTTTCTCTAATAAATACATGGATCTAGCGCCAGCTGTGGACTTCAGATCTATCCTGGCTGCCAAGGACCCGGAGGCCGCCGCACAGGCTGTTCCCAGACGGGACATGTATTTAGCTCTTGTGACGCAAGGTCCGGAGGAGGCGGTTGAAATTTTGCCTCTCCTATCATCCGAGCAGTTTATCACCATTATGGACAATGAGTCCTGGCATGATGGTCAGCTAGTCATTCATCAGGCTATTCGATGGCTTGATCTCTACAAAAATATGAGTCAGGAACATCTTTATAAAAGATTTCGCCAGCTTGATGAGGAATATCAGGTGGCTCTTCTAAATCCATACGTCGAATTGGTGGATGAAGAAATTTATGAGAAGTTGCCTCATGATGAGCAGGATAAGTTCACAGCTTTGCCGTGTAACACAATGTGGTGGCGGGTTAAAGATGGTGATGAGAAAGTTTGTGACTTTGTTTCATCTTTAGTCAATGCTTCAATTGGTGAAGATGCAGCGTACCTCTATTCGCTGCTTGGTATGGCCTCGTCTCTTCCGCCCCACGAGCAGGAGCATCTGCTTAAGCAATTTCGCGACGCGCGACTCGAGGAAGATGGATTTGTCTCGTCAGAGGAAAGCGTCGAATTGTTTGGCGCGTTTGACGGTGGGCCCTTATTTTCAAAATGGAATCGTTCTAATAGCTTTGGTGACCAGGTCGCCATGATTGGTAGCAAAGACCCAGGCTTATTCTTAGAGAGAGTCATTAAATTGGGTGCTTCATCGGGGCGGACCGACTTGGTCGCAACGGAAAACGTTCAGCGTGGTTTTGCATATCTTGCCAATGCTTTATCATCGGCTTGTCGCGTTGAGCCCGACGATGTTAATGGTCTCAGTAGCTTGTTGCACCAGTTGCGCTATATGGTTAGCTTTGGCCTTGAGGTTCTATCCTCTGGTGATGTTAACTTGGGTGTTGAAATTCTGTTCACAGAGTATCCAAAATCTATTTTTAGATTTTCGCTTTCTGTTTTAGATGCCATTCGCCTTGAAGCTTTGTCGGGACTTCGATCCTGGGATCCTTCTAAAGCCCAGAAGCTTGAGTCGTTGTGGAGAACTGGCAAGTTTGGGGCCGTCCTCTGGTCATTAGATCGTGATTTCGCAGACACTCTTGGGTTTGAAGCAACAGAGGCGCTAAAAGGCTTATTCAACAGGTTCCCCATGATTAAAGACGAAATTGTCACCAGCGATAACGTATTACGTGCGAGATTTCGCCCGATTGCCTCCGTGGAGGACTATTCTGGCCTTCTCGCCGAAGTACGCGCTATATTTTCGGTGGCCTCAAAGGAGATCTTACAGTGAGTCAGCAATCAATTGGAAATGCGACGGATGCAAAATCTCTCAATCAGGCAGTTTCCGAGGTTTTAGAAACTAAATATCGTTCTTGGCTTAACGACCGCTATTTTGAAGTTGAAAGCAGTGTCGAGGGGCCCGTGGTCTTGGTGAAAGTCACGCTTCAAAACGCAGACAAGTCATTTGTGTATCCTATTGAAGGCCGTATGATGTTTGAGGATCAGGACCTTAGAGCAGATGAAGCTCGTAGCTTTTTGCTGGATTTCATTGACTCCTATGTTGAAGAATATCTTTCGGGTGGGGAAGAAACCTATATTTCTATCGATTGGGCAACCTATGATTGCGAAGGCTTAGAGTTGCAGTTGCGCGGACAAATATTAAATACTAAGTTAGAAGCGTTAGCAGACCAATTCATAAATGGGTCTGCGTTAACTCACTAAATATAGCCTGATAAAATCTAAGAAGCTCCCAGTACAAATGAACGCCAACTATCGAAGCCGTACTCACTCAAAAATCAATTATTTGCGTTCAGACATGCTATCTGGCTTTGTCGTGTTTCTTGTGGCCTTACCGCTTTGCCTAGGCATTGCACTTGCGTCTGGGGCCCCAGTCGTTGCAGGTCTTATAAGTGGAGTGATTGCGGGTGTGGTGGTTAGTTGGTTCTCTGGCAGTGAGCTGAGTGTCAGCGGTCCCGCCGCAGGATTGACAGTTACAATTGCAGCCGGAATTGCTTCAGTGGGATCTTGGCAGGGGTTTCTAGCCGTCACGATCATTGCTGGTGCGATTCAAATTCTACTATCATTTCTCCGCAGTGGCGTGATCGCAGCTTTTTTCCCAAACTGTGTGATCAAGGGAATGTTAGCTGCTATTGGTGTCACAATTATTTTTAAGCAGATTCCGCACGCAGTTGGATGGGACTCCGACTATGAAGGAGACGAAAGCTTTTTTCAAATCATTGATCATAGCAACACATTTTTAAATTTATTTGAGTCTTTAGAGCACATGGCAGAAGGCGCGATACTGGTCAGTCTCGTGGGGTTTTTTGTGTATTGGCTCTGTGGACGGCCAGTAATAAAGAACTCCAATTACTTAAAATTTCTACCCGCCCCCCTCATGATCGTTGCATCAGGTATTCTGGTTAACCTTGCTTTAACCAATTGGTATCCAAGCTATGCATTGATGCCTGGCTCAGCCAGTATGGTGAATGTTCCTAATTTGCTGAGACCGGGGGCCCTTCGCTCTGTTCTTGTGTCACCCGACTTTTCCGTGCTGAATCGTTTGGAATCATGGACTTTGGCTCTAGCCGTGGCCCTAATTGCTAGTATTGAAACCCTTTTGTCAATTGAGGCGATTGATCGGATGGATCCGGAACGCCGTGGATCGGATGGTAATCGCGAGTTGCTAGCACAAGGGGTTGGTAATGTTTTAGCTGGCTTTCTTGGTGGGATCACCATGACGTCCGTCATTGTTCGAA
>Ga0214921_10000512_pt1 | contig 72304 bp, 71 predicted proteins | sample LL1505_MetaG_FD_177992 | JGI IMG/M metagenome (GOLD analysis project Ga0214921, IMG submission 177992) | Freshwater microbial communities from Lake Lanier, Atlanta, Georgia, United States - LL-1505 | ecosystem: Environmental > Aquatic > Freshwater > Lake | place: USA: Georgia | collected... | reverse complement strand
GCTTGCCCAGGCTGATGCGCGCGTTGAGGCTGAGGCACTTGCGCAAGCCCTGGATGCCGGGCGATGAACGAGGCGGCTTGCCCCAGGCCCGGCCTCGGCGCTCGAGGACTCAGCAAGGCCCGCACCGCGGTCTTGATGCGCATCGATCAGGCGCGTGCGCATCGACCGGCCTTTGAAGGCATTGCCGACCCGCAACTGCTTGCGGTGAGCAAGACCTTCCCAGCCCAAGACGTGCTCGAGCTTGCGCAAAGCGGTCAGCGCGATTTTGGTGAAAACTATGTTCAGGAGGGCGTGGATAAAATCCTGGCCTGCCATCTCGCAAGGCCGGATCTGCAACTGCGCTGGCATTTCATTGGCCCGCTGCAGTCGAACAAAACCCGTGCAGTGGCCGAGCATTTTGACTGGGTGCACAGCATCGATCGGCTGAAAATCGCCGAACGCTTAAACGCTCAAAGACCACCGGAACGCGCTGCGTTGCAATGCTGCATCCAAGTGAATATCTCGGGTGAGGCGAGCAAAAGCGGTGTTGCCATCAACGAAGTTGCATCGCTTGCGCTTGCCATGCTCGAGCTTGAAAACCTTAGCCTGCGCGGACTGATGGCAATCCCGCAAGCCTCGGATGACCCGCTTGAGCAGGCTCGGAATTTTGCTGCCCTGCGTGATTGTCTGGTCGACTGTAATCGCTTGCTCGGAGCAAGACATTCAATGGATCATTTATCCATGGGCATGTCGGGCGACCTTGAGGCAGCGGTTGCTCAAGGAGCCAGCTGGCTGCGGGTGGGAACCGCGATTTTTGGGCGCCGCGACCTTTAGGCCATGGCTTTGACGGCTGCTGATAGTCTGCTGATGTAACGCGCTGCTGTATTCTTGTGAAGAATGTTTTTGTCCGCAATGGAAGCAATAACGCTTTGTGATGCTGTCAGTTGCGCTTGAGCCTTGGCCTTATCGCCGGCTTCGATCGCTTTGCGGACTGCTTTAATCGCGGTGCGATACCGGGAGCGAAGCGCCGTGTTGTGCGCGTTACGTTTGACGTCTTGGCGTGCACGTTTGCGTGCTGATGCAATATTGGCCATGAGTTTACGAATCCTCAGCGAAATCTTAGATTATACATGTCATTGTTCCGTTCGGCAGCACTTGTAAGCGCGCTTACGCTGGTTTCACGCATCACCGGCTTGCTGCGCGAAAACCTGACCGCGGTGCTCTTTGGCAGCAATGCTTTAACCGATGCATTTTTTGTAGCTTTTCGTTTGCCGAATTTGCTGCGCCGCTTGTTTGCAGAAGGAGCCTTTTCGCAAGCTTTCGTTCCGATGCTTGCGCTCGCCCGTCAACACGATGATGAAGCTGCTTATCGGCGTTTCATCAGTCAGACTGCCAGCTTGATGTTCTGGTTTTTGCTTGCCATTTCAATCCTCGGCGCACTTGCTGCACCAGCCTTGGTCTGGATGATGGCGGGCGGCCTCGCGCATGATGCACTGGCTTTACAAGCAGCCACCGAGATGGCGCGCTGGATGTTTCCTTATATTCTGCCCATTTCCCTGGTTGCCTTTGCAAGCGGCGTGCTGCATGCCGAGGGCCGATTTGCCACGCCTGCATTCACCCCCGTGTTGCTCAATCTGTCGATGATTGGTGCTGCACTTTTACTCCATGAGCAGCTTGACCCCCCGGTGTTTTCACTCACCGTGGGCGTGGTGATCGGTGCGGCCTTGCAGCTATCACTTCAGTGGTGGGCGCTTGAGAGCATGGGGCTTCGGCCACGCATCGCCATGAGCTTTGAGGCCTTGCGAGAGTCCTGGCAAGCTGAAGCCACAAGAACCATGCTAGCGCGCATGACACCTGCGATTCTTGCGGTTTCAGCAGCGCAAATCAGCCTGATCTTCAACACCCATATCGCCTCAACACTCGGTCCGGGTCGGGTGTCCTGGGTGTCGTTTGCAGACCGGCTCATGGAGTTTCCGACCGCTTTACTCGGGGTGGCGCTGGGCACGGTCTTGCTGCCCGGTCTCTCCAAAGCGCGGGCTGAACAAGACGATGCGAGCTATAGCAGGCAACTGGACTGGGGACTGCGACTGAGCGTGCTGCTGGCAATGCCTTCGGCCATCGGTCTTGGGCTGCTGGCTGAGCCATTGACCGCTTTGCTTTATCACTACGGACGTTTTTCCGATGGTGATGTGGTGATGACGGCAAAGGCCGCTGCCGCTTACGCGCTCGGTCTTCTCGGGCTGATCGCCGTCAAGGTGCTGGCCCCTGGTTTTTATGCGCATCAAGACGTGCGAACACCTGTGAAGATCGCGCTTGCGATGCTGGTTCTCACCCAGGCACTCAACACGATCACCGTGCCGCGATTCGAACATGCTGGGCTTGCGCTTTCGATTTCCCTTGCTGCGCTTTGTAACGCGCTGCTCTTGCTGCTTGGCTTGCTGCGACGAGGACTTTTTACACCCCAGAGCGGCTGGCTTCGATTCATCGTTCAGGTTGCGCTTGCCAATGCAGCCATGACTGCCTGGTTGATGTGGTCAACCGAGCAAAGCTGGCTTCAGTGGCAAGCGCTTGCCAGCGCACCGCTGCTTCGGGCAATGCACCTGCTTTGGGTGCTTGCAGCGGCAGTGGCGATTTACTTCGCCGTGCTGCGCCTGGCGGGATTACGTTGGATTCAATTTATGAAACGTTCAGGTTTATGATATGAAATCAATGACCTTTTTCGGCGGCGGCCACATGGCCTCTGCGATGATTGCTGGCATGCAAAGGGCAAATCAGCTACCCCCGCACTTGATGCTTGTTGACCCTGACGCGCAGGCACGCCAACGCTGGTCAGATTGTTACGGCGCTCGAACCTTCGAGCATGTTGCTCAGGAGCCATGCTTGAGCGATTGTTGGCTGATGGCGGTCAAGCCGCAGCAGATGAAAAGTCTGTGCGCCGCGATTGCAGGCCTTCATGCGCAACCGTCACGCTGCGTGATCAGTGTTGCAGCCGGCATCCGTCTTGCACGCTTGCAAAGCTGGCTCGGTCCACAGCATCGTTATATTCGTTGCATGCCCAACACACCGGCAGTGATCGGGAGGGGCGTCACCGCGCTTTTTGCAGCATCCGATCTGGCAAGTGATGACCGAATGTTTGCCCAAACGATGATGGCCTGCGTGGGTCGCTGCCTGTGGGTCGATGCGGAAAACAGCTTGGATGCGGTCACTGCTGTGTCAGGCAGTGGCCCGGCCTATGTGTTTCGCTTGATTGAAGCGATGCAAGCGGCTGCCCAAGCGCTTGGGCTCAACGCGCAAGACGCTCGTCTGCTGGTGCTTGAGACCTTTACAGGCGCAAGCGAACTGGCTGCCCAATCTGCACTCACGCCGGCAGAGCTGCGCGAGCAGGTCACATCCAAAGGTGGTACGACCGCAGCGGCGCTTGAGGTTTTTTCCCAGGAGGATTTAAGCGGCATGATCGCTCGTGCCCTCACTCGGGCAGCAGCCCGATCGGCTGAACTTGCAGACCTCGTGGACTGATAGCGCGCTGTAGGCTGGGCATTGCCGTTGCCGGAGGCTAGTCATTACCGATGTTGCTGGCTAGGCTTTGCCGACGCGTTTGGATACGGTTGACAGCAAGCGGCCCTCTCGCTCGAGTCGTGCGCGCAAGGGTTCGGGCGGCAGAATGAACCCAAGCACAAAGCCTTGCTCGCTCAGGGCTTGATGGGTTTCAGCAAGCACCTGAATCGCAGTCACATCAAGATCGCTCACTGCTGACAAATCGATGCAGAGTTCAAGTGCCTCAGGCTCAATGCTCTGGTCAACGCAGGCTTTCCTTGCTTGTGCTGCCAAAGACATCAGATCGTTTTGCATGACACTGCAGGCGGTTTCAGCATTGGCAAATATCAGTGCACCTTTGAACCGAACACGATAGCCAGAATGCGATGATCGCGCTGCAAGCGGCTCAAGGTCGTAGACCGCGTGCCCTCTCAGTGCCAGGCCAAGACCTGAGAGGCCAAGGCTTGCAAGCGCAAAGCCCAAGCTCAGTAGGAGGCCTGCGACAAGGCCTTCATTGAACCCCACAAGGATCACAGCCAGCGCGGTGGCAAGGCAGGCCAGCGCATCGCGACGGTCAACCCGCCAGCAAGCAACAAGCATCGCCCAATCCATCATGCTGAAGACGGCAAGGATGATCATGGCTGCGAGTGCCGGCATCGGCAACAAACTCAGCCACGCGGTTGAGCTGGACAATGCCGTGGCCAGCAGTAAGACGCTGATCACACTCGCGAGCTGACTGTTGGCACCCGCCTGGAAATTCACAGCCGAACGCGAAATGCTACCGGTCACCGGAAACGAGCCGCTTAGCGCAGCTGCAAGATTGGATGAACCCAGGGCAAAGAGCTCGCGATCCGGGAGGATACGTTCGCCGCGTTTTCGCCCCAGCACGACCGAGCTGCTCTGGCCAAAAAGAAAAACCATCAAGGCCATCGACAAGGCGGTCGGAACCAGACGCTCCCATTGATCCAGCGCAGGCCAGTAAAGGCCCGGAAGACCCGCTGGCACGTCGCCCACGAGTCGAATGCCGTCAAGGCCAAGCCAGGCAACCAGCAGCGTTGCGATCAGAATCACCGAAAACGGTATCAGCTTTATCACCATGTCGGTGGCCCTTGGACTGAGCCCCAAGATCCGCAAAGCGCCTGAAGCATAGGCTTTTGCAAGCCACAGCACCGTCAGACTAGCGAGCCCGACGGCCAACGAGTGCGCATGGATCTGCGGCAGCGGCATCCCGAGAAAGCTCAAGCCCGAATCCTGAGGACCCAGTAAGTAACGCAATTGGCTCAAGGCAATCATCACCGACGAACCGGTCGTGAAGCCACTGAGAACCGGCCTGCTGATCAAGGCCGACAAAAACCCCAGGCGCAAGGCGCTTGCGAACACCAAAACCAGCCCTGCCATCAAGGCGACGGCCGCCGACATAGCGATCGCCGCGTCGCTGCTCGCCGGTTGCAAACTCGCAAGGCTGGTCCCCATCATCACCGAGGTGATCGCCATCGTCCCGACGGATTGAACCGAACTGCTGCCAAACCATGCGTAAACCAGTGAGGGCAGCAAGCTGGCATAAAGACCGGTGACTGGCGGCAGACCCGACACAATCGCATAGGCCATCGACTGCGGCACGAGCATCAGCGCCACCACCACGCCAGCGCTCAGATCGCCCACAAACCATCCTGAGCGATACTCGGTCAGCCAACGCGGAATCAAGGCCTGCAATCGATGCACCGGGGCTAGCTCGCAACGCGTCTAGGATGCAGCGCGCAAATCCATCTGCAAGTATTGGCTGAGTTCGTCAATCGCCGAAGAAGCATCGCTGACCTTGATGGTTTGCATACCCATGGCACGCGCCGGTTTGAGATTGATGCCCAGGTCATCCAGATAAATGCAGCGGGTTGGCGACACATCGAGCGCTTGCGTCATCATCGCGTAAATGGCCGGGTCGGGCTTGCGCAAACCAACCCTTGCGCTCTCGATCACATGGTCAAACAAAGCCATGATCTCGCGCTTGTAAAGCCCGCCAAACGCAGGCGCTGCCCGATCCTGTGCAAGGCTTGAGATGGCCCGAAAGTTGTTGGTAATACAGCCGGTTTTCATCACCGCGCTGATACGGCGCAAGGCTTCCACCATCTCTGGCCTTAGCCTGCCCGCGATCAGTGCGAGAACGTCAGCGCCATCAATCCGATGACCCAGTGCCTCGCTTTCGAGGGCAAAGCATGCATCGAAGGCTTCTGCGCTGAGCTCGTCGCGTTCAAGTCGCGCCCAGGCATTGTGGTCCGGGTTATGACTGTTTACGCGTCGGATAAAACCAGGCTCGATACCCTGACGCATTTCATAATCTGCAAATGCTTCGAAAGGACTTGAGGTCAACACGCCGCCAAAATCCCAAATCACCGCATCGAAACCCGTATTCACCGGCGCACCTCCGTTACAGTTCGTCGAAACAGCTTCGTACTTTGGAAATCCATCGCGATGACAACGCCGCTTACCACCGACCGACTTCCCTTCAGACCTTATGACACCTTACCTGAAGATGCCAAGCCGCTGGCCGATTACATCCTCGGGATCTCATCGGCCGGGCTTGCGGGTCCCTACAACGCCCTGTTGCGCAGCCCGAAGATGGCCAAACCCTGCCTCGAGTTGCTCGACTATTTACGCTTTCATTCCAGCATCTCAAAACGGCTCACCGAGTTTGCGATTCTGATTCAGGCCCGGGTTGGCAACGCTCCCTTTGAGTGGTGGGCCCACGAGCGGATCGGTCGGCGCGAGGGGCTCGACGATCGGATCATCAAACCCCTCTGGGAGGCCTATCGGCCAACGGTGATGGATGCAGAAGAAAGTCTGGTCTTTGAGGTCTGTGCGCATTTAAGCCTTGAGCAGCGAATCTCTGATGTACTCTGGGGCCAGGCGCTTGGGCACTTTGGCGAGTCGGCATTGATCGACCTGGTGTCAACCAGCGGTGTTTACAGCATGGTTTCGATGTTGTTGAACGCGGTTGAGGTGAGTGTTCCAGAAGGCGCCGAAGTCTTACCCAAACTTGAGCACAGCCTGATCCGAAAGCGTATGCTGGGCAAGGATTAAGAGGAATATGATGGATTACGTTTTTGAGGCAAGCCCGCAAGTTTGTCTTCCGGTGCAGGGAAGTTCACAGCGCTTTCCGGTCAGTCGTATTTTTTGCGTCGGACGCAACTATGCCGAGCACGCCCGCGAAATGGGCCATGATCCGAATCGTGAACCACCGTTCTTTTTTATGAAACCTGCCAGCGCGATCGTGGCAGGTGATGGCGATTTTCCCTACCCCGCGCTAAGCCAGGATGTGCATCATGAACTCGAGATGGTTGTCGCACTGGCCACGGGCGGCAGCACGATTCGCGAAGCCGATGCACTGCGCCATGTTTATGGTTACGCGGTGGGACTCGATATGACACGCCGTGATCTTCAAGGCGAAGCGAAGAAAATGGGGCGTCCCTGGGATACCGGTAAGGCCTTTGACTTTTCAGCTCCATGCTCTGCGATCGCACCGGCCTCGGTGATCGGCCACCCAGACCAAGGCGCAGTAAGCCTTGAGGTGAACGGCGAACTGCGGCAGCGCGGCGATCTCAAGGATCTTATCTGGAACGTTCCAGAAATAATTGCCTATCTGTCAACCTTGTTTTGCCTGATGCCAGGGGATCTGATTTACAGCGGTACACCGGCTGGAGTTGGCCCGGTGCGGCGCGGCGATGTGATGAAGGGAAGCGTTCAAGGCGTTGGAAGCATCACGAGCCGGGTGATTTGAGGCTGCTTCGCCGAGCTCTCAGGATGCAGTAAGCGGCCTGAACCTGGGCGCTGCCTCGCGCACCGGAAGACTCAGGATTGCGGCGAGCAAAGCAAGCGCGGTATCGGCATACCACATCCACTGATAGCTTCCGCTCGATTCGATCGCAAGCCCGCCGAGCCAGGCACCAAGAAAGCCTCCGATTTGGTGGGAGAGCAAGGTCAAGCCAAACAAGGTCGCAAGGTGCTTCACGCCGAAAAGCTTGGAAACCAATCCGGCGGTCGGCGGCACGGTCGCAAGCCAGGTCAAGCCGATCACCGCTGAGAAAATATAGAGCGTTTCAGCGGTTTTAGGCGCCAGCAAATAAAGCACGATCGCAAGCGCCCTGCTTGCGTAAAGCCAAAACAGCAAAACCCGCATGCGCCAACGCGTGGCCATCCAGCCGATCAAGAGGCTCCCGGCAATGTTGAATAATCCGATGATGGCTAAAGCATTGCCCGACACAGCAGGCGATAAACCGCACAGCTGAACTTCCGAGGGCAAATGGGTGACCAAAAAAGCGATGTGAAAACCACAGGTAAAAAATCCGGCGTGCAAGAGCCAGTAGCTTTTGTCAGCGGCGGCAATACTCAGTTGCTCACGCAAACCCGGCCCCTCGGCAGCGCTTGCGGCCGCGCCGCGATCCGGCGGATCACGGAGCAGCCAGACTAGCGGCAAGGCGATCAAAGCGATCGCAGCGACAGTCCACAGGCTGGTGACCCAACCCACCCAGGCGATCAGGCCGGCGGTAATTGGCGCGAAAATGAATTGCCCAAGCGATGAACCCGCATTGATGACGCCGGATGCAAAAGCACGACGATCAGCAGGAAGGCGGTTGGCAACTGCGCCCATCAACAGCGAAAAGCTCCCGATGCCCGCGCCTGCAGCCTGGATCACCCCCAGCGCGATAACCAAGCCGAGCGTACTCTTCATCAAGGGTGTGATCACCGATCCAAAGACCATCAACAGTACACCGATAGCCAGCACCGGCGCGTAACCCCATCGCCCGGCAAGTGCTCCTGCAACCGGCTGCACAGCGCCCCACACGAATTGTCCGACCGCCATGGCAAAGGCGATATTGGCAATGCCAAGTCCAGTATCGGTATTCATCGGCGAGACATACATCCCGGTCGTTTGCCGCGCGCCCTGGGTGATCGCCAGGATCACCGCTGCGCTGATTGTGACCAGCCAAAGGCGGCCAACATCGTCTGCTTTACGCTCGTTCAACGCTCCTGCCTTTTTGCTTGTGCCATTTTGCCCGCACCCAGCTGCCTAGGCCGTGATGCTTGTGCCCGGCGGCTCAGGCCATCTTGATTGTGGGATTTGCTTGTGAAGAAAGCATAGACTAAAAACTCGAGCATACGGCTTGCGCCCACGCAAAGCTTGCGTCCACCCAAAGCTTGCGTCCACCCAAAGCTTGCGCCCACCCAAAGCTTGCGTCCACCCAAAGCTTGCGTCCAGCAAAAGGGCTGCCGGCATTGGATAAACATAGGCCAGACTTCTCCAAACCACGGCTATCATCGACCCCAGTGATGCTTTGCCCCCCATGAAATGTGAAATGGACAATTGATGTTGACGCAAACCCGCAACGAGACCGTGGCCGACCGACTCCGGAGCCTGCGCAGCCAACTTCAGGCACACAGCGTGGATGCCGTTCTTATTCCCTCATCGGACCCCCATCTTTCGGAGTATTTGCCGCAACGCTGGCAGGGCCGGCAGTGGTTCTCTGGTTTTAGCGGATCGATGGGCAGCTTGATGGTTGCCCAAGAGCAGGCGGCACTTTTTGCAGACAGTCGCTACTGGGTTCAGGCCGACCAGGAGTTGCAAGGCAGTGGCATTGATCTCGAAAAGGTTCAGTCGGCAACGCCTGCAGTGCTTTGCGAATGGATGCTGAAGCACTTGCCGCCAAAGGCGACTGTTGCGGTTGACGGCGCAGTACTTGCCCTTTCCTCGGCAAAGCTTTTGCGCGAGCGCATGCTTGAACTTGGTTTCAGCCTCCGCACCGATCTGGACTTGCTGCAAGACTGCTGGCCCGAACGCGCAGGACTGCCCCAGGCTGCCATCTACGAGCATCTGGCGCCTCAAGCTAGCCGAACGAGGCGCGAGAAGCTGGCGTTGATCCGCGACGCCATGCACCGGTTGGGCGCGACAGCCCATCTGCTGTCGACGGTTGATGATGTGGCCTGGGCATTGAATTTGCGCGGCAGCGACGTGGCCTACAACCCGGTGTTTCTTGCGCACCTGATGCTCAAGGCTGATACAGCCCATTTGTATGTCGCAACAGGCAAGATACCCGGTGAATTGCAAGCCCGCCTGCGAGACGATGGGGTTCATTGTTTCGATTACCATCAGGCCACCCGAGATCTGAGCGCACTGCCTGCGAACGAACGGGTTTTGCTAGACCCCACCCGGGTCACCTTGGCCTTGCGTGAGGCGATCCCTGAGTCCTGCAAGCTGCTTGAGCAGATCAACCCGAGCACCTTGCTCAAAAGCCGTAAAACCGACGAAGAACTTGGCTTTGTGCGTCAGGCAATGATCGAGGACGGCGCAGCGATGTGCCGCTTTTACGCCTGGTTTGAGCAGGCGCTTGGCCATCAAAACATCACCGAACTTGATGTCGACGAGCGCTTGAGCGAGGAAAGAAGCCATGGCAGCGGATTCGTTGGCCTGTCCTTTCCAACGATCGCAGGCTTTAATGCCAATGGCGCGATGCCGCATTACCGCGCGACCGATGCGCATCATGCCCGCATTGAGGGCAACGGACTGCTGCTGATCGACAGCGGTGCGCAGTACCTTGGCGGCACCACCGATATCACGCGGGTGTGGAAAATCGGCGACCTCAGCGCCGCAATGCGCCGCGACTTCACGCTGGTGCTTAAAGGCACCATGGCTTTGTCGCGCTGCCGCTTTCCGCGAGGAACGCTTGCGCCGATGCTCGATGCGATCGCACGCGCGCCGCTTTGGGCCGAGGCCATGGACTTTGGGCATGGGACCGGCCACGGCGTGGGTTACTTCTTGAATGTTCACGAGGGCCCGCAAAGCATCAGCAAGGCTATTCCCACCCCGCATATGGCCATGGAGCCGGGCATGATTACCTCGATTGAGCCCGGGATTTATCGCGCCGGGCAATGGGGTGTTCGTATCGAAAATCTGGTGGCCAATCAGCCCTTCAAGCCCAAGCATCACGAGGATTTTGGCGAATTCCTGAGCTTTGAGACCCTGAGTTTGTGTCCGATTGACACCCGCTGCCTCGAGCTCAGTCTTTTGCGCGAAGACGAGAGGCAATGGCTCAACGACTACCACCACGTGGTCCGCGAGCGACTCAGCCCGAGGCTCGAGGGCAGGGCAAAGGCTTGGTTAGCAGCAAGAACCGAGTCGATCTGAAATGCGATAATGCGGCCCCGGAATCATCCAAGACGGCTTGACCTTGCCAACACCGACGGCTTGGCTTTGCCTGCAACACTCACTTCGAAGAAAGGCCCAGGCTCATGTCGCAAACCCAAACCATCGATCTCTTGAAAATCGCCCAGGAAGAACAACACGGCGATCTGTTCAAGCATTTAGACAGTCTTTACAGGCGCTCGTCGGTACGGCCTCAGGGCCATCCAGACGCCATCATTTGGGAAGGCGGCCAATGGAGTGACGATGTCAAGCCGGTCGCTCATGCTTTCACCGATATGTTTGCACTCAATGGCACCATCATGGCGCTTGATGTGCTGGGCTTGCCTTTTTTAGGCGTGCCGATGATGGCGCAGTTTCGGCACGACAACAAGCTGGCTCCGCTCGACTGGTTCGGCAAGCTCGACTACACCGCACTGAAATGGTCAACCGCGGGTGACTTCATGGTCAACGAAGCGGGCAAGAAGGTGGTGGTCAATGGCAAGTCTGCCAACGCGCCCTTGCGCACCGCAGCCGGTGTCTATTGCAATGTGCGCCCTTATGGTGGGATCACCAGCATTCGTTTCATGCCGGGACTGCCCTACTCCCAGGACAAGAAAAGCTTCCGGGTTGATCCGGCGAGCGGCGTGATCCATTCCGAAATGAACACACCCGGTGTTCGCATGGCTTACGCGGCAAGGCTTTTTTTACAAATGGTCCACGAAACAGGCCAGATCGGTCGCGTGGCAACCAAACCGACGCAGGCTCAGGAAGACGCGGTCAATGCCGGCATTTTTCGCTGGCTTTTGCAAGGCACCCAGTTCAAGCTCAAAAGGCAATACACCGTGGATGCATATGAAGAGCATCGCGCCAATGTCGATGCGATTGTTGCGCTCTTGCCTGGCGACTTTAAACAAGGGATGGAGAACTGGGGTGGCGAGGTCTACGAGCACATCGCCGACACCAATTTCGGGTTGCTGTTGCACGACATGATTCGAAAGCGCCCCTGCATTGTTTATGCGACCGATTTGGATGGTGACCGTCTCACCGACCTGATGGCTGATGCACCTGATTTTCTGCGCGACTGGGGCCAAATGGTGTTGGATGCCGCAGGTGCCAAGGTCGACATGAAAAAGCTGTGGACCGAAATGGGTTTCACCATGACCAACGGCAAGGACATGACCAGCGTGATGTACCGCATTCATGGTGCGCCGATTTACGAACAAACGCTTGGTTCGGCCGACGCCATGTTGTTGCGACTACTTGACGGCGATGAGACAGTGGGAGGCGAAAAGCAACCCTACGACCCACGCATTCATTTTGTGCTTATCAATGAAGCCTACAAGGCTGCCAACCCGGGACATGAGGTCCTGGCCACATGGCTTGATGAGCAACTGGCCATCTTTGATCACATTTATAGCGGCAAGCGGCCTCGTTATATTGATGGTTATAAGGCTTTGAAGGCAGCGATCAAGCCCTGGGCTGCGCGCTAACAGGTTTATCGCTTTACGCATGTTTACAAAGCGCAAGTGCTGCGACTAAGATCGTCGGCGAAGGCCCAGGGTGCTGCAAGCTGCCCCTTTGGCCGACTTGAAAATATCGATACAAAACTTGGGAGCAAACAGTCATGGACTCGAAGGCAGAAGCTGTTGTCAAAGCAGCAGGTAAAAGCACCAAAGCGGCGAAGAAATCGGATTTCGACTACGACTTGGTGGTGATCGGTTCTGGCCCCTCCGGACAACGCGCGGCCATCCAGGCAGCGAAAATTGGAAAGCGGGCTGCTGTGGTTGAGCGCTCGCGAGCGGTCGGTGGTGTTTGCGTCAACACCGGCACGATTCCTTCGAAAACCTTCCGTGAAGCCGTGCTGCACTTGTCGGGATTTCGTGAGCGCGGCATTTACGGCTCATCGTATCGTGTGAAGCAAGATATCTCGATTGACGATTTGCTTTATCGGGTCCAACAAGTGGTGCGTTCTGAAATCGATGTGATCCGCAACCAAATGACGCGCAATCGGGTGGAACTGATTGAGTCCACCGCGCGATTTGTCGATCCCCACACCATCGAATTGCAATCGGCGACTGGCCATGGCCGCAGGCAGATTACCGCCGATAAAATCGTCATCGCCTGCGGTACCGAAGCTGCGCGCGACAGCCACATTCCCTTTGACGGACAGCGGATTTTCACAAGCGACGATGTGCTGGGGCTTGAATTCCTGCCCCGCTCCCTGATCGTGGTGGGCGCAGGCGTGATCGGTGTGGAATACGCCACCATGTTTGCTGCGCTTGGCGTACGGGTCACGATCATCGACAAGCGTCCGGTCCTGCTGCCATTTCTTGATCATGAGATTTCCGCTGCGCTGACCTACGTGGTGCAGCAAAGCAATGTCACGATGCGCCTGGGCGAAGAGGTGGCCGAAATCCATATGCTTGAGGGCGTTTCAAAGCCTGTGGAGGTTCGTCTGAAAAGCGGCAAGGTTTTGCATGCTGAGGCAGCGCTTTATTCGATCGGTCGCGTCGGCGCGACCGCAAGGTTAGATATCGACAAAGCCGGGGTGCAAAAAGACGACCGCGAGCGTATTCCGGTTAACGCGCACTTTCAAAGCAACGTCGAGCATATTTATGCGGTGGGTGATGTGATTGGTTTTCCTTCGCTGGCCTCAACATCGTATGAGCAAGGCCGCGCAGCAAGCCGCCACGCCTTTGGGTTGCGCGACGAACATGAAGGCGGAATTGGATTATTCCCATATGGTATTTATACCGTTCCGGAAATATCAACAATCGGCAAGAATGAAGACGAGCTGACGGCAGCCGGAATTCCCTATGAAATTGGCAAAGCCAACTATCGGGAAATCTCAAGGGGCCAGATCATCGGTGATCGCACCGGCATGCTGAAGATTATCTTCAGCCCGGACGACAAAAAACTGCTCGGTGTGCACATCATGGGCGAAGGCGCAAGCGAACTCATTCATATCGGGCAAACCCTGATGGCACACAACGGAACGATCGATTATTTTGCTGATGCGGTGTTCAATTTTCCAACGCTCGCCGAGTGTTATAAAACTGCTGCGCTTGACGGATTGAACCGTCTGGCGATTTGATAAAAGCTATAAGCTGGAGGCATCCGACATGGGGCAAACCCACTTTGATTTCACGGGGAGCACCACCGTCATCACCGGGGGCGCAAGCGGCATTGGCTTGACCTGCGCCGAGTTGATTGCACGGTGTGGCGGCGATGTTGTCGTCTCGGCAAGCCGTCGGCCCGACAAGACGGCAAAGGCGCTCGACCGGATTCGCGAAGCTTCCCAGGGCCGATCGAACAAGCTGGCAGCCTTTCCCTGCGAAGTGGGCAGCGAGACCTCGGTTGCCTCCTTTTTCGAGCAAATCACCCAAGCCGGGATTCGGATCGACTTCCTGATCCACAGTGCCGGTGTATCGCCAAACACCGATTTTTTCGATCAAACCCAAGCCGAGTGGGACACGGTCCTCAACACCAACACCACCGGCGCTTTTCTGGTGACCAAATACGCCGCACTTGCCATGAAGCCAAACCCCCTAAGGGGCGATTTCCGGGGCAAGATCTTGCTTGTGACCTCAACCAATGGCATCAACAGCCAGGATCCGGTCTCGGCCCATTACGACTCCTCAAAGGCGGCAGCCAACATGCTTGTGCGAACCGCTGCAGAGCATTTGTCATCGATGCAAATCTGCGTCAACGCGCTTGCCCCTGGTTGGATCAACACCGAGCTTAATGCGACCTTGCCGCCCGATGTGCGGGAGAAGGAATCGGCCAAGATCTGGATGCGACGCTGGGCCGAACCAGAAGAAATGGCGCGCTGCGCCGCCCATTTGCTCACGATGCCTTACCTGATGGGTCAGGTGATCATGGCCGACGGCGGCTATCGATGAAGGGCGTTGTTTTTTGCGGCGATCGCAAAGTCGAACTCATGGACTTTCCCGATCCCTCCCCGGGGCCGGGAGAAGTCGTGATTGAAATCAAAGCCTCAGGGATGTGCGGCTCGGATCTGAAGTTCTACCGTGCCGTCGGTGGCGCGGCCTCGCTGGGCCTGGGCAACGTCCCCTTTCCCCTCATCGGGGGCCATGAACCTTGCGGGGTTGTGGCGGCAGTCGGTGCCGGCGTTTCGCCTGCAATGGCGCGCGAGGGCATGCGGGTGATGCAGCATCACTACCGTGGATGCGGGCTGTGCGAGCACTGCTCAACAGGCTGGATGCAATTGTGTGTCGACGGTGTGGCCGAGGTCTATGGCGCAACCGGACACGGTGCGCATGCGCGTTACATGAAGTGCCCGGCCCGCACCCTGGTGCCATTGCCTGAGCCGCTCAGCTTTAAAGCGGGCGCAGCGATTTCATGCGGCACCGGAACTGCCTGGGGTGCCTTGCAGCGCTTGCAACTGACCGGCGATCAGAGCATCGCGGTCTTTGGTCAAGGGCCAGTCGGACTGTCGGTGACTTTGCTCGCCGCCCACATGGGTGCGAGGGTTATCGCGCTGGACACCAGCCAGGAACGACTCGATCGCGCCAAAGCTTTCGGTGCCGATGTTCTGATCAATCCGGCAGATGTCGACGATGTAGTGAGCGCAATCCGTGACCACACCCACGGCCGCGGAGCGCATGCCTCGGTCGACGCCTCATCCTCGCCCAAAGCACGCGCCGATGCGGTGCGCTGCGTGCGGACCTGGGGTAAGGCCTGTTTTGTTGGAGAAGGTGACAGCGTGACCTTGAATGTGAGTCCTGATCTGCTCAGACGCCAGGTCACGCTGATTGGCTCCTGGACGTTTTCAACCGTCGGCCAGGCAGCTTGCGCCGAGTATGTTGCCGACCGCGCTGTCGATCTCGATCAGCTTTTCACCCACAGCTGGACGCTCGAAGAAGCACCGCAGGCCTATGCGCTGTTTGATCAGCAAACCAGCGGCAAAGGGGTTTTTGATCCTTCTGCATCATTAGATGCAAAGCCCCTCTGAGGCCTAGCCGGCACGACAGCTGCAGGGATCCAAGCATGAGCGCCAACGAACAAGGTCAGCATCAACTGGACGCCATCATCATCGGTGCTGGATTTTCAGGTCTGTATCAAATGCACTGCCTTCGCGATCAGCAAGGCCTGTCGGTGCTCGGTCTTGACATGGCCGACGGTGTGGGTGGCACCTGGTACTGGAACCGCTACCCTGGCGCACGCTGCGACTCTGAGAGCCACTCTTACGCCTATTATTTCTCCGACACGCTGCTTCAAGCATGGACCTGGAGCGAACGCTACCCGGGACAGGCGGAAATCCTGCGGTATCTGAATTTTGTCGCTGATCATTATGATTTAAAGCGGAGTTTTCGCTTCAAAACCAAGGTTGTCTCAGCACAGTATCAGGAAGCGGAAAATCTTTGGCTGGTTACAACCGACAGCGGCGAACATTACCGCGCATCCTTTCTGATTTCGGCAGTCGGTAACTTATCGGCGGCCAACCTGCCCAGCATCGCGGGCTTGGACCGCTTCAAGGGTCAGTGGTATCACACCGGTCAATGGCCGCATGAGGGCGTTGACTTTTCGGGTCAGCGGGTTGCAGTTGTAGGAACCGGTTCAACCGGCATCCAGGCTATTCCGGTTATCGCTGCGCAAGCGCAACAGTTGACGGTCTTTCAAAGGACGGCCAACTACAGCATACCCGCACAAAACGGGCCGCTTGATGAAGCATTCATCGCGTATTGCAAATCTCGGCCCGATGAAATCCGCAAGATCATGCATGCCACGACCAACGGACATCCTTTCTACATCCAGGAACGATCCGCGCTCGATGTGAGCGAAGAAGAGCGTCTGGCCATTTACGAAGAAGCCTGGGAAACGGGTGGCCTGCGTTTTCGCTCCAGTTTTAAGGATTTGCTCACGAGCGAAGCGGCCAATAAGACTGCCGCTGACTTCATTCGAACAAAAATCAAATCGATCATTCGGGATCCCAAAAAAGCTGATCTCCTGAGCGATATCGACCATCCTTTTGCCGCCAAGCGGCCCCCAATCGATACTGACTATTTTGAAACCTATAACCTAGCCCACGTGGACCTGGTGAACCTGCGCGAAGACCCGATCGTGTCGATCACCGAAGACGGCATCCAAACCAATCAAACACACTATGCTTTTGATGCGATCGTTTTTGCAACCGGCTTTGATGCAATGACCAGACCGCTCTTGAATCTGAATCTTAAAGGTCGAAAAGGGCAATCGCTGAGTAATGCCTGGCAAGCCGGACCGTCGAATTACCTGGGGCTTCAAGTCCCCGGTTTTCCCAACTTTTTCATGGTCACAGGCCCTGGCAGCCCAAGCGTGCTGGCCAATATGCCGGTTGCGATTGAACAGCACGTGGAGTGGATCAGCGCCTGCATCGCTTACCTGCGATCCAGGGGTGTCGCGTCGATTGAAGCTCGCGAGGATGCATGCGAGCGATGGATGCATGAGGTGAATGCAGCTGCGGCAGCAACCCTGCTGCCAAAAGCCAAGCATTCCTGGTACCTTGGCGCAAACATTCCTGGCAAACCGCGCATCTTCATGCCTTATGCCGGCGGCATGGCCCAGTACCGCCGGCGTTGCGAGTCGGTAACCGCAAGCGGCTATGAGGGCTTTGCGCTGCAATAGCGGCCGATGCCCTGAGCGGGCGCTTGTGCGAATCAAGCAATGATTGCACTCTTGCTCACCGGAGGCGGCGCACGTGCCGCTTACCAAGTTGGCGTTCTTGCAGCGATTGCGCATGCGCTTCGCAGGCGCAGCGAGCCGGGAGCGACTGAGCTTGCCTATCCTTTCAAGATACTTTGCGGTACCTCAGCCGGTGCGCTGAATGTCGCGACGCTCGCGAGCCATCCGGATGGCTTTTTGCACGCGGTGCTTCACCTGGAGCGCATCTGGAGCGGTTTTCGTGCTGAACTGGTCTTTGTCGCCGACAGTTTTGGACTTGCCAGTTCGGCCGGCAAGTGGCTGGGCTCGCTCACCCTGGGGTGGCTGAGCGGGCATACGCCCAAGGCCCTGCTTGATACCTCGCCCTTGCGCCGATTGCTTAGCCGTGAGCTCGATCTGAGCCAGATCGATCGCCATTTGCAAGCGCAGCGCTTGCAGGCAGTCGCTGTCAGCGCCTCAAGCTACAGCAGCGGCGAGCACCTCACTTTTTATTGCGCAAACAAGCTGTTTCAACCCTGGGAGCGGGCAAAGCGGCGGGCGATCCGCAGCCTTCTGACCGTTGAACATTTGCTTGCTTCAAGCGCAATTCCGGTCCTGTTCCCTCCGGTTGCAATTGAAGTGGAAGGCCGCCTGCAATGGTTTGGCGACGGTGCCATGCGCCAGGTCGCTCCGCTTAGTCCGGCGATTCATTTAGGAGCCCGAGCGGTTCTGGCAATCGGAACCAACTCCTCTCCGCAAGAGGATCATTTCGGGCAAATTGGCCAGAACACGCTGCCATCCTTGGCGCAAATCGGCGGCCATGCGCTTGCGGGTTTATTTCTCGACAGCCTGGCCTTTGACGCAGAACAGCTCGCTCGAACCAATCAGGTCATCCGCCAGCTCGACCCTCAGGCTCGGGCGCAAAGCAGTCTGCGCGAGATTGATCTGCTTCAGATCAATCCGAGCCAAGCGATCGAGCCGATTGCCTTGCGCTACCGGCTGCATTTACCCTGGATGTTGCGAAAGCTTTTCGGGCGCGTCGGTGCGACCGAGGCGCCGGGTGCGGTTATGCTGAGCTATCTGCTTTTTGAACAGGGCTTTACCAATGCGCTGATGGATCTCGGCAAGCAAGATGCCCATGCGATGATGCACAGCATTCTCGCATTCATCGACCATCACTCTTGATACAGTTGGACCATGGGAAAAAAGTTATTTATCAAGACCTTCGGTTGCCAGATGAACGAATACGACTCGGCCAAAATGGCCGACGTGCTCGCAGTCCATGAAGCAACCGAGCTGGTTCAATCCGCCGAGCAGGCCGATATCGTCTTGTTCAACACCTGCTCGGTCCGTGAAAAGGCCCAGGAGAAGGTCTTCTCTGACCTCGGAAGGGTGCGCGCACTCAAGCAAGGGCGGCCTGAGATGATCATCGGGGTCGGAGGCTGCGTTGCGAGCCAGGAGGGCGAGGCGATTATCAAGCGCGCGCCCTATGTCGATTTGGTCTTTGGCCCACAAACCCTGCACCGGCTGCCGCAACTGATTCGCGACCGCAAGGCAAGCGGAAAGGCCCAGGTCGATATCCGCTTCCCGGAGATTGAGAAGTTTGACCATTTGCCTCCAGCGCGGGTCGAAGGCGTGACAGCCTTTGTTTCGATCATGGAAGGATGCAGCAAATACTGCAGTTTTTGCGTGGTGCCCTACACCCGCGGCGAGGAAGTTTCGCGGCCGCTTGACGATGTGCTGACCGAGGTGGCCGAACTGGCGAGCCAGGGCGTGCGCGAGGTAACCCTGCTCGGACAAAATGTCAACGCCTGGGCCGGTGCGGTGCCTGATGGCTGGATCGACGCCGATGAAAAGGCTGACTTCAGCCTGCTCCTGGCCATGGTTGCCCAGATTCCGGGAATTTTGCGGATTCGCTACACCACCTCGCATCCGCGAGAATTCTCCCAGCGGCTGATCGAGGCGCACGCGCGGATACCTCAGTTGGCGGCACATGTCCATTTACCGGTTCAGGCCGGTTCAGACCGGGTGCTTGCGGCCATGAAACGCGGCTACACAGCGCTTGAGTTCAAATCGATCGTCCGCCGGCTGCGTAAAGCATGCCCGGGCATCGCTGTGACTTCGGACTTTATCGTCGGATTTCCCGGCGAAACCGAGCAAGACTTTGAAGCAACCCTGGAACTGGTTCGCAGCTTGCAAATCGATCAGTCCTTTTCCTTCGTCTACAGCCCAAGGCCTGGGACACCGGCTGCCGATCTTGCAGACCCGGTTTCGAAGTCAGAAAAGCTTGCCTGGCTTGCCAGGCTTCAAGAGCTTCTCAACGCTCAGGCCTATGCGCTGTCGCAATCGATGGTCGGAAGCCTCCAGTCCGTACTGGTTGAGGGCCCTTCTAAGCGAAACCCCGATGAGCTGAGCGGCCGCACCGCCAACCATCGCATTGTCAACTTCGAAGGAAACAAACAGCTGATCGGCTCGATGCTGGAGCTTCGTATCACCGAGGCCTTTGCGCACTCGCTGCGAGGCGAAGTGACGGACGCCCGAGCCATGGCATGAGCCAGAGCAAAGCCGCAGCAAAGCGCTGGAAACCCGAACTCACGGACAATCGCAAGCTTGCCAATCTTTGCGGCGCCCTTGACGCCAACCTCAGACATATCGAATCAGCGCTTGATGTGAGCATCAGGCGCCAACAAGGCGCCTTTGTGATCAAGGGATTTAGCAACGATGCGGATATGGCGATTGCAGCCCTCCAGTTTTTTTACGCCCGAGCAAGTCGTGCGCTTGAGGAAGACGATATTGCCTTGGGTTTGATTAGCCTTCGCGAAGAGCCCTCGCCTGCCTTGCCTCCAAGCGCTGCAGCGCTTGCTGAATCGACCGAGGCGCCGGGCCCGGAGACACCAGCGCCGCAGCAGCATGCGATCCGTCTGCAAACACGGCGCAGCGACTTGCAGCCGCGAACACCGAACCAGCGCCACTATCTTCAGCAAATCCTGAGCCACGATTTGAGTTTTGGCATCGGTCCGGCCGGAACCGGCAAGACCTATCTGGCGGTGGCTTGCGCGGTGGACGCCCTCGAACGCGAGCAAGTCAAGCGCATCGTACTGACGCGTCCGGCGGTTGAAGCCGGCGAGCGCCTCGGCTTTCTGCCAGGCGACCTGGCACAAAAAGTCGATCCCTACCTCAAGCCGCTTTACGATGCACTCTACGACCTGATGGGCTTTGAGCGTGTGCATCGCGCGCTTGAGCGCCAAAGCATCGAAATCGCGCCGCTAGCCTATATGCGCGGCCGCACGCTCAACCATGCCTTCATCATTCTGGATGAAGCGCAAAACACCACCGCCGAACAAATGAAAATGTTCCTCACCCGCCTGGGTTTCGGTTCCAGGGCGGTGGTCACAGGCGACCCGACCCAGATCGACTTGGCCAAAGGCAGCGTCAGCGGACTGATGTCAGCAAGACGAATTCTTGATCAGGTCAAAGGCATTGCCTTTACCGAGTTCGACAGCTCCGATGTCGTTCGTCACCCGCTGGTCGGCCGCATTGTGGATGCTTATGAACGTCATACCCGCCTCGAAGCTTGAAATCAGCCTGCAACGCGGCCCTGGCATCGCCCGATGGCCCATCGCCACAGGGCGTTTGCGGCGTTGGGTTCGGCTAGCCCTGGAAGATGAGCCCGCAAGGCTCAACCTGCGTCTGGTTGGCAGCGAGGAAGCAAGGCAATTGAACCGCCAGTGGCGCCAAGCCGACAAGGCGACCAATGTGCTGACCTTCGCCTACCGTGAGCAGCCGCCCTGGGATGCCGATATCGTCTTTTGTCTTCCGGTGATCGAAGCCGAGTGTCAAAGGGCTGAGCTGCCGATCGAGCGGCACATGGCCCATTTGCTCATCCACGGCGTTTTGCATGCGCGCGGCATGGATCATGAGCTGGCAAGCATGGCAGCGGTGATGGAAGCGCGCGAGGTGGCACTGATGTCGCGATTGCGCATGCCCGACCCCTATAAGGCGATGGACGCAGGCGCGTGACGGCCAAAGCCTTCTGGTTGGTTCCAGCCCTGGCGCTGGCAGCGGGCGTTCAGGCCCTGAGTTTTGGCCCGATTCACCATGAACTGTTACAAATCTTAAGCTTTACCGCAGCGCTGCTGCTGCTAGGGCAAGAGCAGCGCAGCAGCGGGCTGAAATTTTTTGCCTTTCAGCTGTTGACCCTCATCGTGGGGCTGTCGTGGCTGCATATCTCAATGACCCGCTATGGCGGGATGCATGCCGCCCTTTCAGCCTCAGCACTGGTTGCCTTTTGTGTCTATCTAGCCCTTTTTGGAAGCGCGGCCTATGCGCTGTATCGCCTTGCGATGCAGCGCGGCTGGGTGCAGGGCGCCCTGGGTGGCGGTTTATGTCTGGGCGGACTTTGGGGTCTTTCCGAATTGCTGCGCGCTGCACTTTTTACCGGCTTTCCCTGGCTATCGGTGGGCTATGCCCATGTCGACGGCATTCTCAGTCCCTGGGCAGCCCTGGTGGGTGTTTACGGCGTCAGCGCCTGGGCGGTTTGCGCCTCCTGCTGGCTGGCCGGCCTCTTCACCGCGCGTGAAGCCGACAGGCGCAGCTTGCTGTTGGCCCTGGTCGTGCTGGTGCTGCTTAGCAAGCTGATCGAAAAGCCCTGGACCCAGACGATCGGCACAGCGATGCGGAGTCTATTGATACAAACCAACATCCCGCAAGACCAGAAGTTTGATATCGAACGCCTTGTCGCCCAGCAAAACAAGCTGACGTCGATGATCGGGCGCGCCCAGGTCGACTTGATCGTAACCCCCGAGACCGCCTGGATCACGCCCTGGGCGCATAGCCCGGCTGAGAGTCGCGAGCGATTGCTCGAATCGCTTCAACGCCAGGGCGGGGTCCTTGCGCTGGGCCTACCGCTTGGCGCTGCGATCGAAAACGGCAACACCCTACCAATCCGCAGCAACAGCATGCTGCTGATCAAAGCCGATGGGCAGCTCCTGGGGCGCTATGACAAGCAGCATCTGGTGCCCTTTGGCGAGTTTGTGCCAAGCGGATTTCGCTGGTTTGTCGACCACATGCGGATTCCTCTGGGCGACTTCGAGCGCGGCAGCTATCCCGCGCCGGTGCACCCGGTTGCAGGCCGCCTCATTGGTTTTAATATTTGTTACGAAGACCTCTTCCCCGAGGAAATCGCCCTGCAGGTTCAACAAGGCGCCCATGTTCTGGTGAACGCGAGCAATCTGGGCTGGTTCGGCGACTCGCACGCCTTGCATCAGCACTTGCAAATCAGCCGCATGCGCAGCCTCGAACTGCAACGCCCGATGTTGCGTGCGACCAATACCGGGGCCACCGCGGCGATCGCTGCCGACGGTAGCCTGATTGCGAGGCTGCCAACGATGCGCGAAGAGGTACTGGTGTCAAGCGTGCAGCCGATGCAAGGCCTCACACCTTTTGCACGCTTTCGGCTTGTTGGTACTGGCTTGCTGCTCGTGCTCATGCTTGTCCTTGCCTTGAGCACGGCCTGGTTCCGACCGGCCTCAGGCGGAAGGATTAAAATCGCGCCATGACACCGAGCTTTCAAGACATCATCCTTCGCCTTCAGGCTTATTGGAGCGAACAGGGCTGCGCGCTGCTGCAAGCCTACGACATCGAAGTCGGCGCAGGCACCTTTCATACCGCGACATTTTTGCGCGCCATCGGTCCCGAGCCCTGGAAAGCGGCCTATGTGCAACCCTCGCGGCGACCCAAGGACGGCCGCTACGGCGAAAATCCGAATCGCTTACAGCACTACTACCAGTATCAGGTGGTGCTCAAGCCATCGCCCACCGATATTCTTGAACGCTACCTCGGATCCTTGCGCGCCCTTGGCATCGATACGCAAAAAAACGACATCCGCTTTGTGGAAGACGACTGGGAATCGCCAACCCTCGGGGCCTGGGGTCTGGGCTGGGAGGTCTGGCTTAACGGGATGGAAGTCACCCAGTTCACCTACTTTCAGGAGGTCGGCTCGCTGCGCTGCCAGCCGATCACCGGCGAAATCACCTACGGCCTTGAGCGCCTTGCGATGTACTTGCAAGCGGTTGAATCAGTTTACGATTTACGCTGGACCGAAGGTTTGAGCTATCGCGATGTTTTTCACCAAAACGAGGTCGAGCAATCCCGCTACAACTTTGAACTGGCCAACACCCGTTTGCTGTTGAGTCAGTTTGATGCCTACGAAGCCGAGGCCCAGCAACTGATCGGATACCAGCTTGCGCTTCCAGCCTACGAAATGGTGATGAAGTGTTCGCACAGCTTCAATCTGCTTGACGCCCGCGGTGCGATTTCAGTCACCGAGCGGGCCGGCTATATCGGCCGGGTTCGAGCCTTGGCGCGTCAGGTCGCCCAAACCTACTTCGATGCGCGCGAAGCACTCGGTTTTCCGATGCTGCAAAGGCCTGCGGCGCAGCCGTGAACGCCCTAAGCCTTAAAGCCGATGCGGCAATGGAGCCAAACACTGCCCCGCAAGGCCTTTTGATCGAACTGCTCACCGAGGAGCTGCCGCCAAAGTCGCTACGCATGCTCGCTGAGCATTTTGCACAGTCGGTGCTCGAGGGGCTGCTAGCGCGGCAGTGGATCGATCAAGTGGATTCGCAAGCGTATCGACGCTACGCCACACCCCGCAGGATTGGCTTGTTTGTCAAGCATGTACGCGCGCAGGGGCCTGAGCGCGAACGCTTGATCAAAGGCCCATCCTTACAAGTCGGCCTTGATGCTGATGGCAAGCCCACCCAAGCCCTCATCAAGTGGGCTGAACGGCAGGCTGCGGCGCTTCAAGCCCTGGAGCAGGTCGCCGACGGCAAGCAAACGGTCTTCGCCTACCGGCATCGCCAGGCGGGTGCGCTGCTTGATGAAGCGCTTGAGGCTGTGCTGATGAAGGCGCTTGCCGAGTTGCCGATTGCAAAACTGATGCAGTATCAACTCGCTGATGGCCAAAGCAGCGTCAGTTTCGTGCGGCCTGTGCAAGCTTTGGTGGTGTTGCACGGTGCGCGCATCATCCCGGTTCAGCTGCTTGGCTTGCAATCGGACCGCTACACGCAAGGCCATCGCTTTCAGGGCGCAAGGCGTATCCGCATCGACCATGCCGAGCACTACGAGGCGATCATGCGAGGTGAAGGCGCGGTGATTGTCGATATGGACGAACGCAAGCAAGAAATCCGCGAGGCGCTGCAGTCGCATGCGCGCGCGGCAAACGCTCAGCTCGGTGATGAAGCGATGACTGAATCCTTGCTTGAGGAAGTCAGTGCGCTTGTCGAACGCGGTGCGGTCTACGCTGGCAGCTTTGATCCGGATTTCCTGCGGATTCCTCAGGAGTGCCTGATGCTCACGATGCGCAGCAATCAAAAGTACTTCCCGCTTTTTGATGCGCAACAACGCCTGTTGCCGCGATTTCTCATCGTGTCAAACATGACGCTCGACGATCCGTCCCTGATCATCGATGGCAACGAGCGGGTTGTGCGGCCAAGGCTTGCCGATGCGCGATTCTTTTTTGAGCAAGACCAAAAGCAAAGCCTGCATGCGCGATTGCCGCAACTTGAGCAGGTGATTTATCACGCCAGGCTCGGCACGCAGGCCGAACGCGCGCAGCGGGTCGCTGCAATCGCAGAGTGGATTGCAAGGCAGCTTTCGCTTGACAGCCTGCTTGCCCGCCGGGCAGCGCTGCTTGCCAAAACCGACTTGCTAACAGCCATGGTCACCGAGTTTCCCGAACTGCAAGGCCTGATGGGCCGCTGCTACGCGCTTCTGGACGGCGAGCCTGAGGCGCTAGCAAACGCCTTGGCCGAGCAGTACCTGCCGCGTTTTGCCGGCGACGCCCTGCCCGCAACAGCGCTCGGAACCGTACTTGCGCTGGCCGACAAGCTTGAAACCCTTTGCGGACTCTTTGCCCTGGGTTTATTGCCCACCGGAGACAAGGACCCTTTCGCTCTGAGAAGGCAGGCGCTTGGCGTGTTGCGCATGTTGATGGAGGGCAGACTTGAACTCAGCCTGAGCGAGCTCGTCGAGACCGGTTTAGGCGGTCTGCAAAGCCGCCAGAGCCACCCCAGCGCACAGGCTGACTTGATGCGTTTTTTCAGTGATCGCTTAACGGTGTACCTTCGCGAACAAGGCTGGGCGCAGCCGCTTGTGCAGGCTGTGCTGGCAAGACCGCAAGAGCGCTTGCATCGTGTGCAGCCTCGTTTGCAGGCGCTTGAGCAATTCAGCAAACAGGAATCTGCGCAATCGCTTGCCGCTGCGAATCGACGTATTGGCAACTTGCTGCGCAAACAAGGCGAGGCCGCACAGGGAGAAGTCGATCCACAATGCCTTGCGGAGCCCGCAGAAAAAGCGCTATGGGCGCGAATTGGTCGGCTCAAACCCGACTTGGCAGCAGCACTGGCAGACCACAAGGACGCGCTGGCTCTGGAGCTTTTGGCGCAGGCTAGACCCGAAGTCGATCAATTTTTTGAATCGATCATGGTCATGACCGAGGATGTCAAGCTGCGAAACAATCGCTTGGCCTTGCTGGCGATGCTTCACGACATGATGAATCAGGTCGCCGACTTATCGGCATTGGGATGAGAGGCAAAAATGACACAGTCCCGCTTCGTGATCATTGATCGTGACGGCGTGATCAATGTGGATTCGGAGGCTTATGTAAAGTCACCCGAAGAATGGACGCCGATCGCTCGCAGTCTTGAAGCGATTGCCTTGCTCACCCAGGCCGGATGGCGCATCGCGGTGGTCACGAACCAAGCGGGACTATCGCGCGGGCTCTTTGATCTGGCCACTCTCAACCGGATTCACGCAAGAATGCATGAGATGGTGCAAAGAAGAGGCGGTCGCATCGAGGCCGTTTTCTTCTGTCCCCATGGTCCGCAGGACGGCTGCACTTGCCGCAAGCCGAAGCCCGGCATGCTGCTTGAGGCCGCTGACCGTTTCGACACGGATCTTAGCGGTCAGGCCTTCGTGGGCGACAGTTTGCGCGATTTGCAGGCAGCCCAGGCTGCAAGCATGCAACCGGTCCTGGTTCGTACCGGCAACGGTCTCCGAACTCTGGAGCAAGCGAGCTTGATCCCAGAAGGAACTCAGGTCTATGACGATCTCATGGACTTTGCCGAAACCCTGCTCTAACCCAGGCATCGATGATGGCCGCGCTGCGTACGATTTTGTTCGGGCTGGTGATGCTGATCACCGTCATCCCCTTCTCGTTTCTCACGCTGCTGTGGTCGCCCCTGCCCTTGCCCTGGCGCTACCGATTGACCATAGCCTGGCCCAAGGCGATGATCTGGCTCGGCCGCTGGCTGTGCGGCATGCGTTGGCAATGCAAGGGCTGGGAAAAATTGCCCGATGGGCCGGCGATCATCATGCCCAAACACCAGTCGACCTGGGAGACATTTTTTCTCATCGCCTACATGCCGCGTGAACTGGTTTTCGTCTTCAAACGCGAACTATTGTGGGTACCCTTTTTCGGATGGGGGCTGGGACTGCTCAAAATGATTCATATCGACCGCGCCAAAGGTGCTGATGCCTTTGAGCAGGTCGTCACGCAGGGCACCGAAAAGTTGGCCCAGGGCCGATGGATCATTATGTTTCCGGAGGGCACCCGAACGCCTCCCGGGGAGCAGGGCCGCTACAAAAGCGGCGCTGCGCGGCTGGCTCTGCGTGCCGGCGCACCCGTGGTTCCGATTGCGGTCAATAGTGGCGAGTGCTGGCCCAAGCGCCCATGGATCATCAAGCCAGGCTTGATTACCGTATCGGTGGGTGATCCGATTCCCAGTCAAGGGCAGACCCCAGAATCGCTCACCGAAGCCGTACGCTTGTGGATTGAAGAGGAAATGCTGGTGATAAGCCCGCATCGCTATAAAGCGTCGATCAAGCAGATCACCGAGAGCGGCGCCGAACTGCTATGAGCCAGGGATTCATGTCGCGCTGGTTGGCTCAGATTTTCGGCCATCATCATGCGCCCGCGACAGCCAGGCGATCCGACCTGGCTGCAAACGCGCAGCAAGGCATCCTGGTTCATGGGCATCAGACCATCCGCTACAGCCTTGTGAGGCGGCCTCGCAAAAGCATCGGTTTTCGTGTGGCTCTGGACGGTCTGCATGTGAGCGCGCCATCCTGGGTGAGTGTGGCGGCGATCGAGCAGAGCCTTCGCGAGAAAGCAGACTGGATTTTTCGCCAGCAAAAGCGCATTGAGGCCGCCGCACAATCAAGCCAGGATCCATACCAGGATTATCTTGAACATCAATGCCTTCCCCTGCGCGGACAAAACCTAGCGATTCGTTTTGAAACCCGATCAGGGCTGCGACTGATTCAAGAAGCTGATCAATTCCCAGTTTTGTGCATCGGAACCGCAGGCAAGCGCCAAAGCGACGCCCTCACGCGCGAGCGCTTGATTGCGTGGCTGAAGAAAGAAGCCCGTAGCGACTTCGATGCCCGAATCCATCACTACGCGGGCGCTTTGGGTTTTGCGCCCGCGCGATGGCAACTGAGCTCAGCGCGCACCCGCTGGGGCAGCTGCAACGCCAAGTCTGTGATTCGCCTGAACTGGCGGCTGATCCACAAGGATCCGATGCTGATCGATTATGTGGTGGTGCACGAGCTGGCTCATTTGAAGGAACTCAACCACAGTCCCCGATTCTGGGCGATCGTGGAATCGGTCTTGCCTGACTACCGCGAGCGCAAACGGCTTTTAAGGCATGATCAGGATCCCGTCAACAGCCTTCCAAAGGAACCCTAGCATGCAACTCTTGCACACCATGCTTCGCGTGGGCGATTTACAGCGATCGATCGATTTCTACACCCGTGTCATGGGCATGAATCTGCTGCGTACCACCGAGCGGCCCGAGCAGAAGTATGCGCTTGCTTTCGTGGGTTACGGCATGGGTAACCAAGATGGACAAGCCGAGATCGAGCTGACCTACAATTACGGTGTGGAGCACTACGAACTCGGTACAGCCTACGGCCATATCGCTTTGCTGACCGAAGATGCATATGCGCAATGCGACAAAATCCGGGCTGCAGGCGGCAAGATCACCCGCGAGCCCGGTCCGGTCAAGGGTGGATCCACCGTCATCGCCTTTATTGAAGACCCGGATGGCTACAAAGTCGAACTGATCGAGCGCAAAGCATAGTCAGCAGCACAACACCCTGATAGCCGCAAGGCCATCGCGCACCAGGCGCTTACCGGTACCTCTTGAGGTCGTGCCGAAGGCGCAAAGCCCATGCTTTGTGCCTCATCGGGCTGCACGCCTTGCGTTTGCAGCCAACGCAGCAAATGGGCGCGAAGCATTTTGCGCCGCTGCCCAAAGCCCGTGCGAAGCAATATCTCAAGTTGTTCTTGCGGAAAATCAAGCCCGGGCTGAGGCCATGCGGAATGATCGATTGCGCGTAATCGAAAGACCGACGACAAAACCTTAGGTGGCGGGTGAAAGGCCATAGAAGGAACATCAAGCAGATGCCAGACCTGATAACAAGACTGGAGCATCACGCTCAATCGTCCGTAGTCAGCGCTCCCCAGTGGCGCCACAACTCGATCAACCACCTCTTTTTGCAGCATAAACACCTGATCATCGATAACCCGCCTTTGGCCCATTAAATGGAACAATAAAGGCGTTGAGATGTTGTACGGGAGATTTCCCACCACCTGAAGCCGTTGATCGGAAGCCGAAGCAAGTTCTATAAAATTGATCGACAAAACGTCGGCCTCAATGACTCGGCAAAACCCACAGTCAACAGCCTCGATTCGCCTTCGCAGGCGGGCCGCAAGATCGCGGTCGATTTCAATCAAAGTCAGTAAAGCGGGCCTTTTAGCGATCAATCCCTCGGTCAGCGCGCCAGTACCTGGGCCGATTTCCACGCAGTGGCTGCTTGTACGCAGGCCGATAGCTTCGTGGATGGCTCGAAGCACCGATTGATCATGCAAAAAATGCTGACCGAATCGCTTTCTCGGACGCAGCGCCGGCAGCGTTACGCTCATCAGTTGTTATCGCTACGGTATTCCACATAAACCCGGTCACGCAGCTCCTGCAGCCAGCCATCGTAGGCCTCTTCGGCTTTGCGCTCGCGAAGCGCCTGTCTGATCTGCGCTCTTTGTCGCTCAATCGGCGGAACGTCAGTTCTTTTTTCTAAAACTTGTATAACATGGATTCCGAAGGGCGAGCGCACCGGTTCGCTAATTTCCTGGGCACGCAAGCGACTCATTGCGCGCTCAAACTCAGGCACCGTATCGCCAGGCAACAACCACCCCAGGTCGCCACCTTTGGCTGCGCTGCCGTCTGCAGAGGATTTTTTTGCGAGCTCGGCAAAGTCCTCGCCTGCATTCAGCCGATCAACCGCGTCTTGGGCGCGACGGATTGCTTCGGCTTCCGGCAGCGATTCGCTGACGCGAAAAAGAATATGCCTTGCGCGCCACTGCTCTACTGGCGGGCCCGCGGCTGCCGACACCTTTCGTTGATCATTCATACGCAGCAGGTGGAATCCTGCTGCGCTGCGAATAAGCTGGCTGAGTTGTCCTGGTTTGAGCTTTTCAACTTCGCGAACGAAGAGGGTGGGCAAGCGCTCAGCAGCCCGCCAGCCCAAGTCTCCACCTGCACTGGCCTCGGGCGCCTCCGAATTGGCCGCGGCAATCTGCGCGAAATTGGCACCGGTCGCCAGTTGTTGACGCAAAGCTACCATCCGCAGTCTTGCTTTTTCGGTTTGCTCCGGGCTTGCCGATTCGGGCACACGAATCAAAATCTGTGACAGCGAATACTCGGTATCGGCCGACGTGCCCAAGGAAGAAAGCACGGCATCAACCTCGGCCTCGCTGACCTGAACCCGCGCATCGACTTCTCGCTCGCGTAAGCGTTGCATCAACATATCGTTGCGCAAGCCTTCGCGAAAAGCGCTAACCCCCTGGCCTTGCGCCACGCGTTTTAACAAAGCGTCGCGCTCCAGTTGATTGTTGCGCGCAATCTGTTCGATTGCCCTATCCACCGAGGCGTCATCCACCCGCATGTTCATCTCTCTGGCCAATTGCTGACCGGCACGCTCCACAATCATTTGTTCAACGACCTGTTTACGAATGACTTCGTTGGCAGGCGCGGTAATTCCGCGCTCTGAGAGCATGCCTCGCGCCTGTGCTATGCGCTGCTTGACCTCTACTTCGGTGATCGCTTCATTATTGACAACCACCGCGATACGATCCAGGCTCAAGGCCTGGCCCCAGACAGGAGCACTCATCCAGAGGCTAATCAAGCCCCCAGCCAACAGGTTCATGGGTTTCATCCAGGTCTCATTCATAAGCAAAAAAGGGTGAGTCGGGAAGTCGTACCTTCGCTTGGGCGTAGCCGGGGATACCGCGCCGCAATATATCAAAGGGGTTGTTGCCGATGCCGCCAAGTCCGTTGAGTTCGAGCTGGACAAAGGCAGCGGTGTTAAAGAGTTCGGGCCCTGTGACATAACGCTGCAGCACGGCCCGAAAAACCCAACAATCGGCCTTGCGTTCGGCACCAAACAAACTTTCGATCACGCCGGGTTTTGCCTCAATCGTTTGCAACGTGACCGGGTTGAGCAGCTTGCGGCCAAACGAATAATTGCTGCGCGCCATCAGCGACCAGGAGCTGCCTACGGGCCATCGCCAGGAGGCGTCGATCTGGCCAACCTGATTTTCGATAAAGCGTATTTGTGCGTTGGCAAGTCGCGATTCATCGGGTTGGTAACGAACACCGAGGTTGGCGCGCGCCAGATTGTTGCGGGTTAATCCCAATTGGACACCACCGTCCACACTCCAGGCCGTAAGCGGCTTTCCGCTAGCCACCAAGAGCAGATCACGTTGCGGATCGGTCAATTGCGGCTGACCAACGATCTGCAATCGCGGCTCGCTCAGGTGCTGCCGCAAAGCCGCCGAGGCCCGAAACAACTCGCTGCCGTTATCGCTTCGCAGCAGGCGCGAACTGAGTGCGACGGTGAGTTGATTGGCATCGGCGATGCGGTCATGACCCACGAAACGATTTTCTGCAAAAAGCTGGGCATAACTGATATCGGCGAGCGCGGTATCGAAAATCGGTAGATTCTTTTGATCGATATAGGGAACATAAAGATAAAAAAGCCTCGGCTCAAGGGTTTGCTCCATGCCTTCGAACTGGCGGGTTCGCCGCTCTAGAAAAAGACCGCTGTCAATCGAAAACTGCGGCAGCAGCCTTTGCGCGGCTGCCCGATCGATGATGGCCTGGCTCAAACCGCTGCGATTCAAGGCCTCGGATGCCGCGAATCGATAGTCCGTCCCGTGCAGGCTAAGACTCGGGGTAATGTAGCCCCAGGGTTGGCGCCAGGGCGCTTGAACGCTCGGATTGATCACCGTGCGCAAGCCCTCCATGGAATCGATCAATGGCCGACGAAAACGCGCCATCTCGAGCATGCCGCTCAAATCAAAGCTTCGCCCGACCCACTGCGATGCGCTTTGATCGGCATAACGATACCAACGCCATTCCACGCGGGGCAGCGTTTCGTAGGGTGGCGAAGCTCTTGCATCAAGAACGTTCTGAAAGCTGGTGGCCGAGATCGTCAGGGATGATTCACCGAAGCTTCGATTCGCGCTGATCGCGCGGGGAAGATTGCGCAATGAACTGCCTAAGATGTTACGGCTGTAATCAACCAGGTATTGATCGTCGGACACAGCGCGCAGATCCCACTGACCGCTCCAGCCGCCAAAGTTTTGAAAACGATGCAGACTCGAGATGAAGTATCGGCTTTCACCGGTTTTCAGGTCCTGCGGATTGAGCTCAACCCGCACTTCGCCTAGGCTTTGAGGCTCCAGATAGCGCCCCCAGGCGCCGATGGAGACCCCGCGAATCAAGGATACGCGCGGAAAAAGCGTGAGGTCTCGGTTGCTTGCCACATTGAAGTAATAAGGCAAGGTCAGATCAGCACCGGTGCGCGAACTCACGCCCATGGTGGGTGGCAACCAGCCGCTTCGCCGGGTATCGGTGAGGGGAAAACTAAGTCGTGGAATGGTCGGCCCTTGCAGGCCTTGAAAAACAATCCGGGCCTGTTCAGCCTCGCCTTGTTCACTGTCCTCATCCAGCTTGATCTTGTCGGCTTGCAACACCCAGCCGGGCTGTTCAGGACGGCAGGTTGTAAACATCGCTTGCAGCAAATTCACTTTGCCCGGACCGTCAAATTCGATCAGCCTGGCGGATCCGGAGCCGCCAAGCGCAGGAAGCGCAATGGCCGCATCTTCCATGACGCCCTTTTGCGTGTCCATTTTCAGTCGCAGCGCAGGGCCTTGCACAATCGTGCCACCCTTGGCCATCCGGACCTGGCCTTCGGCAACCAAGAACTCATTCTCGTGCTGATAGTCGATGCGGGAAGCTGACAAGGCAGTCCCTGCCTGACGCAGATGCGCTTGGCCGCGCAGTGTCAGCGTCTCATCCACCGAACCCTCGATCGATTCGGCCCAGCCAAAAATCGGTCGTTTACCAGGCAGTTTGGCAAGCGCCACAGAGGGCTCGGGCTCGATGCGCAGCCTGATGCCCACATCTGAAACCTGCGCAAGGCCAGGAATCGGCAAAAGGCCGAGCATTGAGATCAATAAGCGAAGCAGGCGGCGCATCGGTCTATGATATCGCTTGCTTTCACAAGCCTCATGAGCCGGTACCGCCATCGGATCCGGGATCAGCAAGCGCAAACGGTTTCCATGGACACACGTCAGCAGCAACTCAAAGCCTGGCTGCTCAAGCTTGCAGCCAAACACAGCCTTGACCCTGAGCAACTCGAGATTGCTTCGGCAGATGCGAGCTTTCGGCGCTATTTCCGGGTGGTCTGTCAGGACCAGCGCAAGTCGCTGATTGTGATGGATGCTCCGCCAGCGCACGAAGACGTTCGTCCTTTTGTCGCAGTTGCTAGGCTCTTTGCGGATGCAGGGATGACAACGCCGGCGATTGTTGAAGAAGCGCCTGAACTTGGGTTTTTACTGCTTGAAGATTTCGGCGATCACACCTACTTGCAAGTGCTTGATCAACACAGGCCCGAATCTGAGCGCGTGGCCCTAGCCAGCGCGCTTTATCGTGAGGCTGGCAGCGCCCTTTGTTCGATCCAACTGGCAACCCGAGCGAATCAGCTTCCCCTTTTCGATGCCAGCCGCTTACGCGATGAAATGGAGCTTTGGCCGCGCTGGTACATCGAAAGGCACAAGGGGAAAACACTGTCGCAGGCCCAGCGCCTGATTATCGATCAGGCTTTCGATTGCATTGTTGCGCGCTGCCTTGCCCAAGCGCAGGTTTATGTGCATCGCGACTTTCACAGCCGCAACTTGATGCTGCTTGCCGGCGCTCGCAACCCAGGCGTTCTCGATTTTCAGGATGCGGTCATCGGGCCGATCACCTATGACCTGGTGTCACTGTGGCGCGACGCATACATCGCCTGGGACGAGGAGGTTCAGCTTGACGGCTTGATTCGTTGGTGGGATCAGGCACGCAAGCGTGGCCTGCCGGTAGACGATGCGTTCAGCGATTTCTGGACGGCCTTTGAGTGGGTCGGTTTGCAAAGGCATCTGAAGATCCTAGGGATTTTTGCAAGACTTCATTACCGTGACGGAAAAGAACGCTACCTTGCTGATTTACCAGCGGTTTTGTCCTATACTTTACCCGTCCTGATGCGTTATCAAGAGCTTGCAGCGCTGGCTGATCTGGTCATCGAATGGCTTGAATCATGACCCCTTTGCAAAGCGGGCAGACGCAAGCATGACGCTTATTCAAAGCCCCAAGCTGTGAAAGCTATGATTCTGGCTGCGGGCCGGGGCGAGCGCTTGCGACCGCTCACCGACCAGATACCCAAAGCACTGGTTTCAGTGGCCGGCGAAGCGCTGATTCATCGTCATCTGCGCGCGCTCGCTGGCGCAGGCTTTCGCGAGCTGGTCATCAACCACGCCTGGCTGGGCGATCAGTTGATCGCCTCCATTGGCGACGGCAGCGCTTGGGGATTGCAGGTGCGCTGGTCGGCTGAAGCCAAGGCCTTGGAGACCGCTGGTGGTATTGCAAAGGCCCTCCCACTACTCGGTGCAGAGCCCTTTTTGGTGTTAAACGCCGACATCGTCTGCGATTTCCCGCTTTCAAGCACTTTTGATCTGGCCAAGCGATTGAAGCAAGGTACCGGCGAGGTCGAGCCATTGCTTGCTTGTTGCGTGCTGGTCGACAACCCGCCCCATCACCCGGAGGGCGACTTTGCCATCGACGGCAGGATGTGCACCTTCAGTGGCATCGGTATTTACCGACCTGAGCTTTTTTCGGGTATCAGGATCGGCGAAAGCGCAAAGCTCGGGCCACTTTTGAAATCCGCAATCGCCCAGAGCCGATGTTTCACGATTCACCATCACGGCATGTGGTTTGACGTAGGCACGCCAGAGCGGCTTGCGCAAGCGCAGCGTTACCTGCAAAGCGATGCAAACGATGAAGATGCTGCTTGATATCCAAGGCCAGGGACCGGCAGCGCTGGCGCTGCGCTGCATGCTCATGCACGAGGGCTGGCAAGGGCCGATCCACGGAAGCCAAGCCCTTGCCGCAAGTTCGGACACCCAGCGAAGCCTCGCTTTGTCGGTGGGTTCCTTGCAACTGATCCGAGCTTGCACAGGCAGCATGCCGGGGGGCGCGGACATCCGACGGGTCGAAGTTCAGGTTGGCACACGATTCGCCCGACGCATCGGCCAAGGCTTGGTGATGGACCAGGAAGACCTCGGCCTTGAGCGACTCGGGCGCGTGGTGAGTTGGTCGAGCCTTGTGAACCATTTGCAAGCGGCCTACGACCTTCACTGCAAGGGCGCTGCGCTGCGTTTAGGCGACGAAGCAAGCGGTCTTGCCCAGGATTTGCCCGTCTGGAGCATCAAGGTTTGCGCAGATGGCGATCCCGGCGAGACGGCGCTTGAAGACGATGCCGGGCAATCAGCGCTTGCCGGACGCGTTGACGTTCGATGCTCAGCGCCTGGCTGGGCTTTGGAGCGATTTTTGCCAGACGGTCCTCTGGCCTTGCTGCCCGATATTCAAGCGCAGGCGATGCAACTGGTGTGGTGCGCCGAACACAGCGTCACCGCCCGCCGCTTTGCAGCACTGCGGCAAAACGGATCTTCCCAACATGGGGAAAACCGCCTGATTCGCGAGCTGAACGGGTCGCTTCCGGAGGGCGTCGAGGTGCTTCGCTTTGACAACAACATGCAAAACATCAGGCTCAAACGCCGAGCAAGGCCTCAGATTCTGCGCATCGATGCGGCACAGCGCGAAGCATCGATCTGGATTGGCAACGCCGCACAAAGTCTTCACCCAGTTGCTGGTCAGGGTTTGAACCTCGCCTTTCGTGACGCAGCCGAGCTTGCGCGCTGCCTTGTCGATCTGGAGTATCAAGCGGACGCACCCCAGCATGCGAGCAGGCTGATCGATACCCTTAGCGGCTTTGAAAAACAACGCCAGCGCGATCGCTGGCTCTTGATGCGGATCACCGATCAACTCGCAAAGCAAAGCGCCGGCCCTTGGTTTCAGGCCTTGGCGCCGCAGGCGCTCATGCTGGCAAGGCAACGCCATCTAAGGCAGCTCATGACCCGCCTTTTTGCCTTCGGTCCACGCGACCCCTGGCCGATTTTTGGTTGATCGGGTCAAAGCGATGAACAACTTGAAAGTCAACGCCAGGGTCAACGCCAGGTTCAAGGCTTCTGCGATCGAATCAAGGTCTTTGTCGATTCCGCTCAAGCCCTTGCAGCTCGGTAGCTACCGGATTGATCAACCGGTACTTGTTGCGCCGATGGCTGGCGTGACCGATCGACCGTATCGTCAACTGTGCCGCCGTTTCGGAGCGAGCTACGCAGTCTCGGAAATGGCCGCGTCCAACCCCGCCCTTTGGAAAAGTGTCAAAACTTCGCAGCGCTTGAATCATGACGGTGAAGCCGCCCCGGTCGCGGTGCAGCTGGCAGGCGCAGATCCGCGCATGATGGCTCAGGCCGCCCGCTACAACGCCGATCGCGGCGCGCAAGTGATCGACATCAACATGGGATGCCCGGCCAAAAAGGTTTGTGCACTCGCTGCAGGCTCGGCTTTGATGGGTCAGGAACCCTTGGCACTGAGGATTGTGGAAGCGGTGATCGAGGCCTTGGCAAACCGCGAAAGGGCGGTACCGGTCACCGTAAAAATGCGCACCGGCATTTGCGCGGCGAGCCGAAATGTGCAAAAGCTCGCTTTGGCCATGCAATCGCTGGGCGTTTCGATGATCGTTGTCCATGGACGCACCCGTGAACAGGGCTTTAACGGCGAGGCAGAGTACGACAGCTTGCAATCGGTGAAAGCAGCGCTTCAAATCCCGGTGATTGCAAACGGCGATATCGACTCTGCCGAAAAAGCCGCCGCAGTACTCAAGCGAACCGGATGCGATGGCGTGATGGTCGGACGCGCAGCGCTTGGGCGGCCCTGGCTTTTTGCGCAGATTGCAGCCGAACTCATGGGGCAGCCAGGCTTTGCTGAGCCCGGGCTTGAGAGTTTGCGCAACGCGATGCAGGTGCATTTCGACGACCACATGCGCTTTTATGGAGAGCCAAGCGGCGTGCGAAGCTTTCGCAAACACGTCAGTTGGTACCTCCCCCAGTGGGTGCGCATAAGTGCCCGACAGTTGATCCAGGGCCTGCCCGCACAGGACTGGGCTCAAGAAGCCTTGCAGCGCTTTTTTCGCATCGAAAGCTCAGCGCGCCAGTGGGTGTTCATTGAGCAATGCTTTGCGTGCTTGATCCAAGGTGAAAACAAAGCATCAGACGCATCATCGCCACGCGATTGCCGGCTTATTGCCGCTTGAATGCCGGTAGGATGTCGAACCAGACAGGCGCGTCACGAAGGACAGAAGCGATGAACCAGGCCACGAGCAATCCGATGGCAGTTGCCGTTGAGCAAAGTCTCGAGCGTTACTTCGCCGACCTTGAAGGTGCAGCGCCGGCCGGAATCTACGACATGGTGATTTTGACGGTGGAAAAACCCATGCTGCAAAGGGTGATGCGCGAGGCAGGCGGCAATCAATTGAAGGCCGCACAGATGCTCGGCATCAACCGCAACACCTTGCGCAAAAAATTGCAGCAACACGGTTTGCTCAGCAAAACCCCGAGCGCGTGAATCCTTCTACATCCCCCGATCTTTTGCCCGACAGGTCATCCATGCTTGAAATCCGCCGCGCGCTCGTTTCGGTTTCGAATAAACAAGGGCTCGCCGAGCTGGCGCAAGGCCTGGTCGCACTCGGTGTGAGCTTGATCAGCACCGGCGGCACAGCGGCCTTTTTGCGAGATCTGGGCCTGTCTGTGACCGAAGTGAGCGAACTCACGCAGTTTCCTGAAATGCTCGATGGCCGGGTCAAAACGCTTCACCCTGTGATCCATGCCGGTTTGCTGGCCCGTAAAAACCACCCCGGGCATCACGCAAGCCTTGTGGCTCAAGGTATTGAATCGATCGACATGCTGGTGGTGAATTTTTATCCCTTTGAACAAAGCATTGCAAGAGACGATTGCACGCTGGACGATGCCATCGAGCAAATCGATATCGGTGGTCCGGCGATGCTGCGGTCAGCAGCTAAAAACTGGCAAAGCGTTGCGGTACTCAGCAGCCCCGAGCACTATGCACCGGTGCTTGAAGCGATGCGGCTTGGCCAGTTGCACCATGACTGCCCGGGCCTCAATGATGCCCAACGTTTTGATCTGGCCGTCAGCGCCTTTGAACGCGTCAGCCAGTACGACGCTGCGATCAGCAACTACCTGTCGACCCGACGCCAAAGCGCTCAACCCGAGCAAGGCGGGCGTTTTCCCTTCCCGCGCCTTTTGATGCAAAGCCTTATCAAACAGCAAGACCTGCGCTACGGAGAAAATCCCCACCAGCAAGCTGCCCTGTACCGCGAAGCTTCACCCGCGCCGGGCTCGCTGGTAACAGCCATCCAACGCCAGGGCAAGGACTTATCCTTCAATAATCTTGCTGATGCCGACGCAGCCTGGGCCTGCGTGCAAGGCTTTGCCAGGCCGAGTTGCGTGATCGTCAAACACGCCAACCCCTGCGGCGTAGCCTCGGGCGACAGCTGCCGCGACGCTTACACCAAGGCGTTTGCCTGCGATCCGACCAGTGCTTTTGGCGGCATTATTGCCTTTAATCACGCGGTTGATGAACCCACCGCACAAGCCCTTGCCCAGCAGTTTGTTGAAGTCCTTATCGCCCCGGGCTATAGCGCTGAGGCGCTGACGGTCTTGGCGGGCAAAGCCAATATTCGGGTGCTTGAGATCGATTGCAGCGCGATTCAAAGCCTTGACAACGGCCTCGCACAAGCCCAGGTGCAGCTTGATATCAAGCGAATCAGCTCCGGTTTTCTGGTGCAAACCGCCGATCAGCAGCGCCTGAGGCCCGAGGATTTCAGCGTCGTGAGCAAGCGCATGCCCAGCACTGATCAGCTTGCCGATTTGTGTTTTGCCTGGCAGGTTGCCAAATACGTGAAATCCAACGCCATTGTGTTTTGCAGACAGCAGCAAACGCTAGGAATCGGCGCCGGGCAAATGAGTCGGCTTGACTCGGCAAGGATTGCTGCAATCAAGTCCGAGGCCGCATCGCTGAGCCTGGCAGCCTCCGTCGTTGCAAGCGATGCTTTTTTCCCCTTTCGCGACGGACTCGATGTGGTCATCGACGCAGGCGCACAGGCCGTGATTCAGCCCGGTGGCTCGCTCAGAGACAATGAGGTGATTCAGGCAGCGGACGAGCGCGACATCGTGATGGTCTTTACGGGAGTACGGCATTTCCGCCACTGAGACGCTGTTGGTCCTGGGGATCGATCCAGGCCTTAGGCGGACCGGCTTTGGTCTGGTGCGTCTTGAATCAGGCAAGCAACAATGGGTTGGAAGCGGCACGATCCAGACCGGCGAAGGAAGCACGGCGGATCGACTCGGCCGGATTGTTGAAGCGGTTGATGAGTTGATCCGTTGCTACCAACCCGATGAGGCCGCGATTGAAGAGGTCTTTGTGAACGTGAACCCCCGCTCGACGCTGCTGCTAGGCCAGGCGCGCGGCGCTGCGATCGCTGCGATTGCCTTGCATAAGTTACCGGTTCACGAGTACGCCGCGATGCAGATCAAGCAGTCGATTGCCGGACACGGTCGCGCGGCGAAGGCACAAATGCAATGGATGGTCCAGCGCTTGCTTGCGCTCGAAGGCAGTCCAACGCCTGACGCAGCCGATGCGCTTGCCTGCGCGCTGTATCACCTGCAATCGCGCAAACTCGGTGCGCTGCAAGCCTTGCAATACGGCCGCGGCAGGCTGCAGCAACGTTCAAGGCGTAGATAATAGCGAGCTATGATCGGTCGAATCCAAGGCATCCTGATCGAAAAATCGCCCCCCGCTGTGATGGTGGATGTGCAAGGGCTGGGCTATTGCATTGATGTCCCGATGAGCAGCTTTTACGAATTGCCCGCGATCGGTGAAAAGGTCACGCTGCTGACCGAATTCATCGTGCGCGAAGACGCCCAATTGCTGTACGGTTTTCTCACCGCGGCCGAGCGTGAGGCTTTCCGTTTGCTGATTCGGATTTCCGGGGTAGGGCCCCGCACAGCGCTCAGTGTTTTGTCAGGTCTTTCGGCCGATGACTTGGCTCAGGCGGTTGCCGCGCAGGACAGCAGCCGGCTGATGCGGGTACCAGGTATCGGTAAAAAAACCGCCGAGCGGCTGATGCTCGAGTTACGCGGCAAGTTCTCGGTCGCGCCGGTTGCCAGCGCGGGCACCGGGGTGCAGGACGACCGGCTTGAGGTGCAGCGTGCCTTGATGGCGCTGGGCTATTCCGAAAAAGAATCGGCCCAGGCGATTCACGCGATCGCCCCTGGCACGAACCTTTCTGAAGGCATTCGCCAAGCCCTGAAACAGCTCTCCAAGGGCAGCTTGCAATGAGCATTCAACATGATCAGCTCAGCGCACCCCGGCTGATTGCCGCCCACACGCAAACACCGCAGGAAGAAGCGATTGAGCGGGCGCTGCGCCCCAAATCCTTGCGCGATTATGTCGGTCAGGCAAAGATTCGCGAGCAGCTCGATATCTTTATTCAGGCAGCCCGGCAACGCAACGAACCGCTTGACCATGTGTTGCTCTTTGGTCCTCCTGGACTTGGAAAAACAACGCTTGCGCATATTCTTGCCGCGGAAATGGGCGTCAATCTCAGACAGACCTCAGGCCCCGTCCTTGAAAGGGCTGGCGATCTGGCTGCCTTGCTTACCAATCTCGAGCGGCACGATGTGCTTTTTATCGATGAGATACACCGCTTATCGCCGGTGGTTGAAGAGATCCTCTATCCGGCTCTTGAGGACTATCAGATCGACATCATGATCGGCGAAGGCCCCGCAGCGCGTTCGATCAAGCTCGATTTGCAGCCTTTCACCCTGGTTGGCGCCACCACCCGCGCCGGCATGCTGACCAATCCCTTGCGTGACCGTTTCGGCATTGTTTCAAGACTTGAATTTTATACCGTTTCGGATTTGACAACTATCGTGATGCGCTCTGCAAGCCTCTTGAAAGCGCAGGCCGATGCGGCAGGCGCCCAAGTGATTGCAGCCCGCTCCCGTGGCACGCCGCGTATTGCCAATCGCTTGCTTCGGCGTGTTCGTGACTTCGCGCAGGTTCGGCACGATGGCAGCATCAGCGCTAAGGTTGCCGATGCGGCTTTATCGATGCTTGATGTGGATCAACAGGGTCTTGATCACATGGATCGCAGCCTTCTTGAAGCGATCACGCGCAAATTCGCCGGTGGCCCGGTGGGGCTTGATAATCTGGCCGCTGCGATCGGCGAGGAGCGCGACACGATTGAGGATGTGATTGAGCCCTTTCTGATTCAGCAAGGCTACTTGCAGCGCACACCACGTGGGCGGCTTGCTACCGAGCTTGCCTGGCAACACCTGGGGCTTGAGCGGCCAGCAGGTCCCGCAATGCACGCAATCCAGCCAAACCTCAGGCTTGATTCGATCGCCGACCCTTCGCTCTTTGATGAGGATTCACGCAAGCCATGACTGCTCACGCCGATATGTCTATCCTCTCGCTGGTGATGAATGCCAGCGTGCTGGTTCAACTCGTCATGTTGCTGCTTTTGGGGATTTCGATTGCCTCCTGGACAGGCATTTTTCGCAAGGGCTTGAGCATCCACGAGGAAAAAAAACGCACCCATGCTTTTGAAGAAGTCTTTTGGACCGATGTCGATCTTGGCGCGCTGTACCGCGAACTCCAGGATGAGAACAAGCAACAACGCGGCGCGCTGGCGCAGATTTTTGAAGCGGGCATGGGTGAATTTTTGAAGGTCCGCCAGCAAAAACCGGGCGACGTCGTGGCGATGCTCGACGGTGCCCGTCGCGCCATGCGCGCATCAAGCCAGCGCGAAATGGACAGCCTCGAGCGCGGGCTTCCCTTTCTGGCCTCGGCCGGATCGGTCAGTCCTTATATCGGTTTGTTCGGAACCGTCTGGGGCATCATGAATGCGTTTCGAGGGCTGGCCAATGTGCAACAGGCCACTTTGGCCGCGGTCGCACCGGGTATTGCTGAAGCACTGGTTGCCACCGCAATCGGTCTTTTTGCAGCCATACCTGCGGTGGTCGCCTACAACCGTTATGCAACAGAGATCGATCGTCTGGCTAACCGCTTTGACACCTTCAGCGAAGAGTTCCTCAATATTTTGCAAAGGCAGGCGCGCTGACGATGGCTGCATCGACAAGCTCTGGATCAGGCCGTTCGCGGCGTAGCCGCCGCATGGTTGCTGACATCAATGTGGTGCCTTATATCGATGTGATGCTGGTGCTGCTTGTGATTTTTATGGTCACCGCCCCGCTCTTGCCGCCTGGCGCGATTGATCTTCCAACCGCCGGGCAGAGCAATACAAAGACCGATGGCTTTATCGAGCTGGTGATTCAACGCAATGGCGCAATGAGTCTGCGCGCCCGCAACCTCAAAGGGGCTGAGCCAAGCAGGGAGCGGATTACGAAAGCCGATCTGGTCGAGGCGGTCAGGCGTATGCAAGCTGATCAGGCCTTGCCCGTCGTGATCAGCGCCGATAAGTCGATCGCCTACGAAAAAGTCGTTGATGCGATGGATTTGCTTCGGCGTGGCGGGATTCAGCGGGTTGCCCTGATGGTCAAGCCACCGGCTTAGTCGCTTGCAGCATGGACGAGCAAAAGCAAAAGCGGATTTCAATCACCCTTGCAGTGCTGATGCACGCTGCGCTTGCTGCGTTTTTGCTCATCGGCCTGTCCTGGAAAAACCAGGAACCCCCACCGGTTCAAGCCGAACTCTGGCTGGCTACTGAGGCGGCGAAAGCCCCAAACCCAAAGCCTGAAGAGCCACGCAATGAGCTTGCAGCGGAACCGGTCAAGCCTAAACCCGAGGTCGCTCCCGAAGCCCCTGAGGCCAAGCTGATTCCCAGGCCGCCGCCCAAGGTGGTTGAACCTAGGGCTGCCGATATTGCACTGCAGAAAAAGAAAGAGGAAGAGCATCGCAAGGAGGAAGCCAAACGCCTTGCCGAGGAACGCAAGCGCCAGGAAGCCAAAAAACTGGCCGAGGACAAGGCAAAACGGGAAGCAGAACAAAGTAAAAAGGCAAGCGAGCAGCGCAAGCTAGCCGAGGAAAAGCAAATGCAAGAGGAGGAGCGCAAAAAGAAGCTGGCCCAAGCCGAGGCAAAAAAAGAATCAGAACGTAAGCAGCGTGAGGCCGAGGAGGAAAAGCTTGCTGAGCGTTTGCGTGCCGATCAGATTGCCCGGATGCAGCAAACAGCTCCAGACAGCAAGTCAAGACAAGACGCCACCAAGAAAGGCAGCCCGCAGGCCTCGCGCGAGGGCAATAGCGCGCAGGGGTTGGCTGCTGGCGCCGGTGGACAGGGCAGTAGCCTTGATGCCGGCTACGCGGCGCGCTTGCGGGCAGCGATTCGCGCGAACACGGTCTTTGCCCAGAGCCTGACCGGCAATCCGCGGGCCGAATTCAATGTCTCGCTCTCGGCCGCCTGCGAAGTCTTGCAGGTTCGACTCACATCGAGTAGCGGCAATAAAAGCTGGGATGAAGCCGCCGAACGCGCAATTAGCCGCACCACGCCCTTTCCAAGGCCACCGTCGGGCAGTTGCCCGAGTTCGATGGTGATTTCACACCAACCCAAAGACGGAAGCCGAGACGGCATGATGTAAACTTTGAGCTTAATGACAGTCCGCATCTCATGAAAGCCTTTACCAAGCTCGTTCTTCGGCGCGTGCTGCTCAGCAAGGCTTTTGTCGCCGTCCTTGGCCTCGCCCTTTGGATGGGCGGCCACCCCAACCGCGTGCAAGCGCAGCAGCGGGTTGATGTATCCGGTGTTGCCCAATCGCTTTTGCCGGTATCGGTTGCGAGTTTCGCAGCGGATCAGCGTGCGCGGGTTGATGTGGCTGCGGTGATCCGTACCGATCTTTCTCGAAGCGGCCTCTTTAACATGATCGATAGCGGCATGACGCTTGCCGATACCGGGCCGCTTCCCTTGGAGCTGCGCGGCAAGGGCATCGATATGCTGGTGTCGGGCTCCGCATCGCGGCTGGCTGATGGTCGCTTTGATATTCGCTACCGGCTGAGCGATTTGATCAAGCAGCGGGCCATGTTCCAGCGATCGCTTGTTGTGCATCCCGATGATTTACGCATGGCAGGCCATCGGATTGCCGATGAAATCTTTGAAGCACTCACCGGCGAAAAGGGCATTTTTTCAACCCGAATCGCTTATGTCAGCAAGCAGGCCACCCGCTATGTCTTGCAAATTGCCGACTGGGACGCAGAAAACCCGCAGCTGGCGCTGAGTTCGGCCGAACCGATCATTTCGCCCCGCTGGTCGCCCGACGGAACCAAGCTCGCCTATGTGTCTTTCGAAAGCAAAAAACCAGTCGTCTACGTTCACAATCTTGCCACCGGCGAACGTCTGGCCGTGGCCAATTTTCGCGGCAGCAACAGTGCGCCCGCTTGGTCTCCGGACGGTCAAGAGCTTGCTGTTGCGCTCACCCTCGATGGCATGTCGCAAATTTATCGGGTGTCGGTGCGAGGCGGTTCGCCGAGCCGAGTCACATCGTCCAACGCTATCGATACCGAACCGGTGTTTTCCCCCGACGGTCGATCGATTTACTTCACATCCGACCGTGCCGGTAGCCCTCAGATCTACCAGGTACCGAGCCAGGGCGGCGAGGCCAAGCGCGTCAGCTTCGGATCGCCCTACTCCACATCAGCAAGGCTCAGTCCTGATGGCAAACTACTTGCCTACATTACCCGCCGGGAAGGTCGCTACCTGGTTGCCGTTCGTGATCTGGCAACAGGCGACGACAGCCTGATATCCGAAGGCGGGCGCGAAGAAGCGCCCTCGTTCTCACCCAATGGCAAGTGGGTGATGTACGCAAGCCGTCGCGGTGGACGCGACGCGCTGATTGCTGCTTCGGTTGACGGTAAAGTCAAACAGCAACTCGCAAGTTTAGCGGGCGACATGCGCGAACCCGCGTGGGGTCCTTTGCCATTGAAGTAAGTTCCATCAAGGAGACCATCGTATGAAATCCCAATCCACCCGCATCGGTTTAGCAGCCGCTCTTGTTATCGCCCTGGGCGCCTGCTCATCCGTTCCGCTGGATGAAGAAAAAGGCGCTGCGCCGATCGACAATCGCGGGCTTGTTGCGAGCAGCCCTGCGCCAACGCCCATGCCTGCACCTGCGCCCGCCGAACCGGCTGCACGCTCGGCCGTGACTCCGGTTGAGGCCAGCAGCAGCACGAGCACTGGATTGCCGGCGGCACTGAGTAATCCGGCGAGTCCGGTTTTTCGCAAAATCGTGTATTTCGACTTTGATAGTTTTGAAATTCGTGAAGAGTTCCGGGGGCTGATTCAGGCGCACGCCAACTTTCTACAAAGCAACAAGCAACTGAAGGTTTCGATTCAAGGCCACACCGATGAACGCGGCACTCGGGAATACAACCTTGCGCTGGGTCAAAAACGTGCCGAAGCGCTGCGCAAAGCACTTGTGACCCTGGGGGTGCCCGATGCGCAACTCGAGGCGGTGAGCCTGGGTGAAGAAAAACCGATGAATCAGGGCACCGATGAGACCGCCTTTGCGCAAAATCGCCGTGCCGAATTGGTCTATCAACAATGATCCAAGGCTTGCGTGCGCCAGGCTTTCGCTTGGAAAAACTGGCAGTCTGGGGTTTTGCCGGCTCACTGGCGCTCGGTGCTGGCCTTGCGCACCATGCCGCACAGGCTGCGATTTTCGCCGACGATGAAGCACGCAAAGCGATCCTCGATTTGCGAATTCGTTTCGAAGAGTCGCGTAATCAGCTGCAAGAGCAGACCAAACAAATTCAGAATTTAAGCGCTCAGATTCAAAAGCTTGGCGCGCAGATTCAGGCTTTCGACGCGGAGCTTAAAGACACCCAGCAGTCGGTGCAAAAAAAAGCGGACGGCCAAGGTCAGCTTGGCGTGCAGTCAGATATGGAACGCCTGCGCCAGGAATTGGCTCGTGCACGTGGCCAGATCGAAGACCTGGTCAATGAACTGAGCATCACCCAGAAGCGACAGCGTGATTTGGATCAGCTGGTCGACAAAAGGATTGGCGAAGTCAAAGTCAAGGTGGGTGAGGTCGACAATCGGCTGAGCGCCTTTGAACCGCTTGTGGTCAACGTCGACGGCGTTGAGATTCGCGTTGATCCCACCGAAAAGCGGCTTTTTGACGGCGCCATCGAGTCCTTTCGTGCCGGAGACTTCAAGCAATCAGCCAGCCAGTTGCGCAACATGATGGACCGTTTCCCGGACACCAACTATATGCCGAGCCTGGTGTTTTGGTTTGGCAGCGCCAACTATGCACAGCGCGAGTATAAAGGCGCGATTACAAGTTTCACAGCGTTCTTAAAAAGCTATGCAGAGCATCCACGAGCCGCGGATGCTCGCTTGAACTTGGGCCTTGCGCAGGCCGACGCGGGTGAGCGCGCTGTAGCCAGAAAAACGCTGCAAAGCCTTATTGAGCGCCACCCGGAAAGCAACGCCGCGATGGTGGCCAAAGAGCGACTCAGTAAGCTCAAGTGAGCGAGGCCTCAAGCGCCACCGTGCTGGCACTCGCATGTGTGGTGAGCGGCTTGATGGGTGCTGTCATGAGTCGCTATCATTTCTGTACCATGGGAGCCTTCAGCGACTGGTTCAACATGGCAGACTTTGGGCGGATGCGCCAGTGGTTTGCAGCGCTTGCTGCCGCGATCTTTTTCACGCAGCTGATGTGGTCGCAAGAACTCATTCATGTTGAGCCCTCGTTTTATCTCACCCCCAAACTGACCTGGTTAAGCCATATCCTTGGCGGCGCACTTTTTGGCTTTGGCATGGTGCTCGCATCGGGTTGCGGCAGCAAAGCACTGATCCGACTCGGTAACGGATCCCTCAAAGCACTGGTTGTGGTACTGGTGATGGGACTGTGTGCCTACGTCACCATGCGCGGATTACTGGCGATGCCCAGGCTGAGCTTGCTCGAAACACAAGTTTTCGAGCTCTGGGCCGCCCAGGATTTGCCAAGGCTGATCTTTGGCCAGGCCATTGATCCGCAACAAAGGATGATCACCGGCTTGACCGTCAGCGGACTACTTTTTGGAACGCTATGGATCAAGGCGGGCTCGGATCGGCAAGCCCATGAACAAGTCATCAGCGGTTTGGTGGTGGGCGCCTTGATCGCTGCCATGTGGTTTGTTTCCGCTTCACTGGGCTATCTCGACGAGGACCCGAACACCTTGAAAGAAGGCTTTCTTGCAACCAACTCGAAGGGGCCGGAGTCGTTCAGCTTTGTGGCTCCGCTTGCCTACACCCTCGATTACTTCATCCTTTTTAGCGACCGAAGCAAAACGCTGAGTATCGGCATCGTTTCAGTTTTTGGCATGATATTCGGCGCATGGATTGAATCCTTATTCAGTGGTCGGTTCAGACTTGAAGGTTTTTCAGGACTGGAGGACACGCGCATGCATTTGCTCGGTGCCGCGATGATGGGAATCGGAGGTGTGGTGGCTTTCGGTTGCACCATCGGTCAGGGCTTAAGCGCTGCTTCGCTGCTTGCAGCCAGTGCGGCACTGTGTTTACCCGCGATCGCAGGCGGTGCCTGGCTTGCCATGAAATGGCAGATGAGCAGGCTTTAGCGGGTGCAGGCCCGATGGGTTAATGCCTTGTGCGCAGGTTGACCTGCAATTCTCTCTATTTGTATAATGGAAGGCTTCGTGGGTCGTTAGCTCAGTCGGTAGAGCAGCGGACTTTTAATCCGTTGGTCGCTGGTTCGAATCCAGCACGGCCTACCAACCACCATTGCCCTCCAGCCCATTGCACTCCAGCCCCTTGCACTCCAGCCCGTTTGCCTCCAGCCGATCGCTTGCAATGAGCCCGCGGCAGACCCTGGTCCGATGCTGCTTGCCGGCCAAAATCCTGCTTGCCTGCCAGAACCGTGGTTACCCGCTAAGTACAATAAAACGACGATCAAGCCAGTCTGACAATCACAATAGACCGACAACCAAACCAGACCGATCATCAAACCACTGAGTCCGACCACCAAGCCACCGGAGCCTCAGAACTGCACCCGGGAAGTCCTATGCGTCGAGCCACCCTGAAATCCCTGACCCATCGATTCCTTGCAGCGATTGTTGCACTTTGCAGCGCGACGATCATGCTGCCGCTTGCTCAGGCACAGAGCGACCGATTTCCCGTGCGACCGATTACCATGGTGGTCCCCTTCCCGCCTGGCGGGGTGGCTGACACCGTCGGCAGACCCATGGCTGAGGCCATGGGGCGAATGCTCGGTCAGGCGGTGATCGTCGAGAATAAGGCCGGCGCCGGAGGAGCTCTCGGCATGGCGCAAGTGGCCCGAGCAAAGCCGGATGGCTACACGCTGCTGATGGGCCTTGTCTCGATATCGACCATTCCGGTTGCCGACGAAGTCCTGGGCCGAACGCCAGCGTTCAGCCTGCAGCAACTCACGCCGATTGCCAGGGTAACGGCAGACCCCACGGTCTTGGCCGTACGCGCTGATGCACCCTACAAAAATTATGCCGAGTTTGAACGCTACGTCAAAGCCAATCAAGGCAAGCTCAATTACGGTTCCTCGGGAAACTACGGGACCATGCATGTCCCTATGGAAATGCTCAAACTCGAGCGCGAACTCAAGATCACCCATGTGGCATACAAAGGCGCAGGTCCTGCGGTATTGGCTCTGCTTGCGGGCGAGATTGATCTGGTTGCGACAGGGCCCGCTTCGATCCTATCCCAGGTCAAGGCAGGCAAGCTCCGCGTGCTTGCGCATTGGGGCAAAGAACCGCTGCAAAGTCTGCCGGAGGTACCGAGCCTTGAGCAACTTGGCGTTCCGATCCAGTTTTCACAATGGTCTGGAATTTTCGTTCCGAGTGGTACTCCGGCATCGATCATTGAGCAGCTGAGACAGGCGGCGAAGCAGGCGGCAAGCGACCCGAAGGTACAAAGCGCGATCACGAACGCGGGAAGTCCGATTCAATACCTCGATGCTCCGGATTTCGCGCAATTTTGGGCCCGGGATGCCAAGCTGCTTGCCGACATCGTGCGGCGTATTGGGAAAGTCGAGTAAAGGCTCTGAGCTGAGGCAGGCTCATCGTGGATACATAATCGTGGATACACTATGCAAATAGCTAAGTTCAGTGTTTGAATGCGCACTCGGGAGATTGGACAGGTCCTCGGCGCGGCCGATCAAGGCCAGGGCTGCGGAGTCCATACATGCCGAAACCCAACCCTTCCTTTTATGAGATCAAAGGCCCTATGATTGACTGTCTCATTCTCGGCGATGAAATCGCTGAAGGCATCAAGCAGTTTCGCCAGGAATGCGTGACCAAGACCCAGCCGAACACGGCAACCGATCGCTGGGTTCGCGATAATGGCGTCAAATTCGCAGCCAAAACCGTCATCATCAGTCTTGGAACCTACGACCCTCCAAGCCAGACGATCGAAAACGAGGCCCTTGGGCACTTGAGCAAATTGCGCGCCAGCATCGACGCGGAACAAGTGTTCTGGTTGTTGCCGGCCAAAGCCAAACCGGCTGACGCGATGCGTGAACTCGCCCGGCTTTACAAGGATCATTTGATGATCATCGAGGAAAAACAACGCAACCAGATCCACCCTTCAGAGCGAGGCGCAGAACTGCTTGCGACCCAGTCACGCATCAAAGGCAAGATGGACTGGACCAGACCCACTTGGCCCAAGGGCCCGCCGCCGCTAGTCGGCGGCTGAGCTCGCTCGCCTCAGGTCAACCACTCTACCCGCACCACGACGAAATCGTTCCAGTGCGGATAGGTTTTTTTCAGCGCCTCAAGCACTGCTTCTTCGCTGTCGCCGTGAACCTGGGTGATGACCGAAGCATTGATGCGCTTTTCAGGCGCAAGGGTCGAAGCATGCTGAAAACTGATGCGCGCCCGTCTTGCTTTCTTTTGCATGGCTGAATTATTGGTCAAAGCAATCGCGGCAAGTCCCTACGGAAGGTTGAATCTCGAAAAGTAAATATCCTGTCGAAAGATGACTGGACTTATTGTGCGTTGTCGCACATACTCGCGCGGATTGCTATAGCGTTTAACGTTGGATAGACCATTGCACCGGTTGCTATAGTCTTTATCGTGTCGCCAATGATCGCTCCAAGCGCTGTAGTCTTTGTTTTAGAGCTTTCAAGGTTTATGGTACCGTTGTTTGTAGCGTTACTGTTTTGCTCATTTGCTTGTCCTTGACCCTTCCCAAAGAGGAGGCCTGCGCCGTGGCCACGAAGTCCAATCAAAACCAAGTTGATCTTTTTTTCCACTATCAGTCACTTCTACACAAGGCAACCACATCGCAAGGGCTTGAAGAGCTCTCGCCGGATCATGTTGCCCTGCTCTTACTCATCGGCAGCCACTGGCATGACGGCGAGGCCTTATCGGTCAGGCAGTTGATGCAAATGCGTGAAGTCGCCTCACCGGCCACCATCCATAAGCGTTTGCACCAACTCAAGGACGCCGAACTGGTTAGCTTCGAAGAGTCCGCGACCGATACCCGCAAGCGTATGATCACCCCGACCAAGCGCGCACTTGGCTACTTTTCAGCTGCATCGAAGGCTATGACGCAAGCCGTTAAAGCGGCTAGCTGAGCGTTTGCAAGAACCTGCAAGGCCTGGCTCGATAGCCGCCTTGCACACGCGCTGTGCAGGGCTAGGAAGCGGCCTTGAATCCTCCGGTGTATGTCTATGCCCTACCGGGATCGCCCATCGCCTAAGACGAACTTTCTGTTGCGCAGCATCACCGAAGCATGCTTTGGTCGCTGGCAAGCCAAGCTACGATGGATTGATTTTCGCGCCGGCTCGATGTTTTACGCGCAAGGTGATCCGATTTCTCATGCGCTTTTCCCGGTGCGGGGCGTCTTCTCCATGGTGATGACGCTGAAAGACGGCGAAACGGTGGAAACCGCCACCGTGGGTCACGAAGGTTTTGTTGGCTTTCCTTTGGCGCTCGGAGCCACACACTCGATCAATGCTGCTATCGCCAAGGTGACCGGAGGTGGCTACACCCTGGACGCTGCAAGCATGCGCGACGAATTGCTTCGTTTTGATTTGCACCATCAACAGCTTTTTTGGCGATACACCCAGGCCATTCTTTCGCAGGCCAGCCGCATGACCGGTTGCGCGCATCATCATCAGCTCGAGCAACGTTTATGCCGCTGGCTGCTTCAAATTCTTGACCGGGTTGACCAACCGGTGCTTCAACTGACGCACCAGGTCATGGCCGAACGCCTCAGCGTGCGTCGCGAGGCTGTCAGCACAATTGCAGCCGCACTCCAGGAAGAAGGCCTTATCCGATACAGCCGTGGGCGACTTGAAATTCGTGACCGCAAGGGCCTCGAGGAGCGTTCCTGCGAATGCTACCGGGGTGTTGTGAATGATTATCGCCGCCTGCTCGATCCAGGTCTCTTTAAAAGCGCAAAACCCTAATCACTGCGCTCTGGCCTGAGCGTTCGGCCCCGGTTTCATGGCCCTGAGCCTTCGTCAGGCTTGCTTGCCGCCATCAGGACAATCGCCGCAAAAACGAAGTTAAAGCGGCGCCTTAACGCGATAAAAACGCACATAAAGGGCAGGAACAACCAGCAAGGTGAGTACGGTGGCCACAAGCAAGCCGCCCATGATCGACAGCGCCATCGGTCCCCACAGCACGTCGCGCGACAGCGGAATCATGGCAAGAATCGCTGCGGCAGCGGTGAGGGCTATGGGCCGGAAGCGACGCACCGCCGACTCACGAACCGCTCGCCAGGGATGCACGCCTTGCTCGCGATCGATCCGAATTTGCTCAACAAGAATCACGGTATTGCGCATGATCATGCCGCCCAAGGCGATTGTGCCCAGCATGGCGACAAAGCCAAAGGGTTTGGCAAAAAGCAGCAGGGCACCGGCAACACCCACAATGCCAAGCGGCGCTGTGATCAACACAAGCGTTGTCAAACCCAGCGTACGCAACTGAAGCATCAGCAAAGCGCACACGATCGCAAGCATCATTGGCATACCCACGTTGATCGAGGCCTGCGCTGCCAGATTATCCTCGAAGGGTCCTCCGATCTCGACGCGGTAGCCGGGCGGAAGTTTCTCCCTGATCGATCCAAGGGTTGAATCAATCGCTTTTGCAAGATCGGGCGCCTGCACACCATCGACCATATCGGCGCGAACCGTGAGCGTTGGCATTCGACTGCGCCTCCAATAAATGGGCTCCTCCATCGCCATGCTGATGCTGGCGACTTGCTCCAGAGGAAGCGATTTGCCGAAGGCACTCGCAATTTGTATCGATGCAACCCGGTCAAGATGCTCGCGCTCGTCTTCGGTTGATCGCAGCACAATATCGATCAATTGATCGTTTTCGCGATACTGACCGATCGTGGTTCCATTCAAGGCCCCGGCTACCGCACGCCGGATTTGCGCGGTGGACACACCGGCCGCCCGCGCCCTGTCCTGATCGACCTCAACCCGAAGCACAGCACTTTGATCGCCCCAATCAAGATGCGTTTCGAGCGCTTTGGGGTTGGCGCGAACTTTCTCGGCGACCTGAGCGGCGATTGCCTTCAGGCGATCAGCTTCGGGGCCCATCACCCGAAACTGCACCGGATAGGCCACCGGCGGCCCCAGCGGGGTCCGAAAAACACGCGCACGGACTGCGGGAAAGTCCTCGGCTAGTCGTTCTCGCAGGCGCAGCAAAACCGCATCGCGACTTGGCACATCAGGCGTGAGGATTACAAACTGGGCAAAATTGGGTCGAAACAATTGTTGATCGAGCGATAAATAATAACGAGGCGATCCGTTACCCACATAACTCACGAAGGTCGACACCTGCTTGTCTGCAAGCAATTGCTTCTCGAGTCGCTGCGCTTGCAAGGCCGTTGCCTCAAGACTTGATCCCTCCGCAAGCCACATTTCCACCAACAATTCAGCGCGGTCTGAGGACGGGAAAAACTGCTTTTCAGTCGCCGCCATACCCAGCGCACCGAGCACGAAACTTGCGAGGGTGAGCCCAATCGTGAGGTTTGCACGCCGCATGCAAGCGTCGATCAACAAGCGCAGTCGACGGTAAAAGGGCGTCTCAAAGACCTCACCCTGTTGCTCATGATCGGCCTGTCCCGCTGAAACGCCCTGGGCACTCGGCCTGTCAGCTTGGCTCGCTTGCAAGCTGGATAGGAGCTTGGGCTTGAGCAGGTAATAGCCCAAAAAAGGCGTTGCAAGCACCGCAGCAAGCCACGATACCAAAAGCGCAAGCGTGACCACCGCGAAAATTGCGAAGGTGTACTCGCCGGTTGAGGACTTTGCGGTTGCAATCGGCAAAAAGCCAGCAGCGGTAATCAGGGTACCGGTCAGCATCGGAAACGCCGTATGCTGATAGGCAAAGGTCGCAGCCGAAAAGCGATCGAAGCCCTCCTCGATCTTGCGCGCCATCATTTCGACCACAATCATCGCATCGTCAACCAGAAGTCCGAGTGCGATGATCAAGGCGCCGGTTGAAACGCGGTGCAAGTCAATCCCGAACCAGGCCATGCCCCAAAAAGTGCCGGCGAGCACCAAGGGTATGGTGAGTGCGACCACGCTGCCCGCCCTGAAGCCCAGGCTTAAAAAGCTCACCGCGAGCACGATCGCAACGGCTTCAAGCAGCGCCTGCATGAACAGCCCAACGGCCTTGCGAACAAGTCGGGGCTGATCCGATACCTTGGCTGCCTGGATCCCGATGGGCCAGTCGGCTTGCAGCCGCGCCATCGCAGCATCGAGGTTTTCGCCCAGTTTCAGCACATCGCCCCTGCGAACCATCGAGACCGCAAGGCCGATTGCCTCCTTGCCCCCAAAGCGCATGGTGTATACGGGTGGGTCCTGGTAGCCGCGATACACCCGGGCAACATCAGACAATAAAAGGCTGCGGTTGTTGATGAAAATCGCGAGCTTTTCGATCGATGCAACGCTGTCAAAGCCACCGCTCACCCGCAAGGGAATCGACAGGGCCGGGCCGTGCACAACCCCCGAGGGCGAGATCACATTTTGCGCCTGCAACTGGGCAATCAGCTGCGAAGGGTCCAGACCGAGCGCTGCGAGCTTGGTGCTGTCGATTTCGATATAGATTTTCTCATCCTGTAGCCCGATGAGTTCAATTTTTGAAACGTCGGGAATGCGAAGCAGGCTTTGTCGCACCTGCTCGACCTCTCGCCTGAGTTCTGCCAGGCTATAGCCATCAGCGGTAAACGCCCAGATCGATCCAAAAACATCACCGAACTCATCGTTAAAGTAAGGACCCATCAAGTCGGCAGGCAGTTGGCCACGTATATCGCCCAGTTTTTTTCGTACCTGGTACCAAATCTGCGGCACCTCGGCAGCCGGTGCGGTGTCAAGCAGCTCAAGCACAATCAGGGATTCGCCCGCACGCGAGTAGCTGCGGGTGAATTTGAAATAGGGAATCTCCTGAAGCTTTTTTTCGATCCGATCGGTCACTTGCTGATCGGTTTGCTCAGCGCTTGCGCCGGGCCAGATGCTTCGGATCACCATGGCGCGAAAGGTAAAATCGGGATCTTCGCGTTGCCCCAACTTGAAGTACGACAGCGCGCCGGCAATCGCCACCACCGCAATGAAAAACAAACTCACCTGGGGCCAGCGCAAGGCAAGGGCTGACAGATTCCAAGCCGGGCTGCGCCCCGGCAGACGATCGTCTCGGCTCATGACTCAGCCCTCAGTCCAGCGGATTTTTTGCCCTTCGCGCAAAAAATGAACCCCAGCGGTGACCACACGATCACCTGCCGAAAGTCCTGCAGCCGCAGATTGCGGATCGGCGCTGCGAAGCCGCACGCCTTGATCGCTATAGCCAAGCAGATCGACGGCAACCAGACGCACGGTTGCTGAGCTTTCGTCAACCTTCCAAACATAGGTCTTGCCATCGCGTGAATACAAGGCAGTGGTGGGCATCAGCAGTTCGCCTCTGGCTGCCTGTTTATCCGGGCTGAGTGCCTGCGCTTGCAAGCTGACCCCCAAGGGCATACCCGCCATCGGTTCACGCAGAGCAAGCCGTATCGCAAAGGTGCGGGTTCCAGGTTCGGCAAGCGGCGATATTTCGCGTATGAAAGCTTGATAGCGCCTGGCCTGCGCGCCACGCTCACCGGCAAGCCACACGAGCCAGGCTTGCCCGAGCGCAAGCCCAGGCATCTTGGTCTCGGGCAGGTAAATGAGCGCTTCGCGCTCGCCATCGCGGGCAAGACGCATCACCGACTGACCAGCGGCAATCACCTGCCCCAGCTCGGCATCCAATCCGACCACCACGCCTGGCGCATCGGCGCGAATCACCTGAAACTCGACTGCGTTGCTGGCTTGCGCCAATTGGGCCTGCGCTGCCTCAAGACGTGCCTTTGCAGCGTCCACTGCGGCGCGCTGCCGGTCAACTTGGGCTTCGCTCACAAAGCCCTTCTCGCGCAAATCCACAATGCGCTGCAAATCTGCGTTAGCAAGTTTTAAATCGGTCTCAGCGCCCAGCCACTGCGCTTTCGCCGCAGCCGTCTGCGGGGCCGACTCGGAGGGATCAAGGCGGGCAAGGATTTGTCCTGCGGTTACCCGATCACCCGCCTGAACCTGTCTTGCGATCAGCTTGCCGGCCACGCGAAAACCCAGCCGGCTTTCGTGTCGTGCCCGCAACTCGCCCGGATAGACCGCAGCGGCCATCCGAACCGATTCTTCCCCCAAGACCATGGTTCTAACCGGCCTTGGTTTTTCCTCGGCAAGCATCGCTTGCTGCGCCGAGCCGCCTGCTGCGCTTGCAGCAGCCTTTTCGGCGGGCTGGCCTGTGGCTTGCTTGTCCGGCTCGGAGCAAGCCGCAAGGCTTGCAAGTATTAGCGGGAGGAAAAGCCGTTTAAGGCTTTGCCCGGGGTGCAGTGGCAATGCGCCAGATGCCTGGCGCGTCGATTCGAAAGGATTCATGGACGCAAGGTCGGTGAGCAATTCAACACGGGAAGATCAATAGCCTCCAAGTGTATCGCTCAGTCCACGCGTCTGACCCGATTATCCTTATGTCGTTGGTTTCGAACCGATTGTCGATCTTACGATGTTGCGTACCGTAAACGCTGGTTGCGCATGCCGTCAAGCACCCGAAGCGGGTTGAGACGCCGGATCCATTGGCGCTTTCTTGCTTGAATGGCCTTCATTGATGCATGTTGCAAGGCATGCTCAAGGGCCTGGGTGGTGTTGCGCGCTCTTGCGGTGATCAAAATGGGCGCAATACCGTCGACACGAAGCAGCAATTGGCACTGCCGGTTTGCGCCGCCAAGCGGTGCAGAAACCGGCGCGAGCCGAACCCGAACGAGATTGATTGCCTTCTCGTGGCGACGAAGCAAATAACGAACCCTTGCCTGGATGGAGGCGCGCGAGAGGGCGTATTGATCAACTACCGATGACTCGATCACGATTTGCATACTGTTTTTCCCTTTCCATGAAGCTGATCAGGCGCTGATGCGTCTGAACGCGCAAGCCGGGCAGTGAAGCGCCCGAAGCCTTGATCAGGTACCCCTGCAACCGACCGCACAAGCACAGGATAGAGAAAAACTTACATCGAAAAAATCATGTTTTATTTGAAGGTTCTTCAGGTTTAACCTGAATGAAACAAAGCTGAGACTGAAGCGAAATTGAGACTGAAACGAAACTGAGACTCAAGTGAAACTCAGACTGAAGCGGAACTCAGACTGAAGAGGATCTCAGGCTGAAGTGCGACTCAGGCCTTGCGTTTCAAGTTCAGACCTTAGGCTTGAGAATCGATAACACCGCCGGGTGCTGGCGTGCACGCCTTGTGTTGATCAAGTAAAGGTCCTCACCAAGTTGGGTGCCTCCAAGGCAAATCAGCCCGGGCATCGTTCTTAACTCTTCAGCGCCCAGGGCACTGACCGGAAAAACGCCCATGCCCTGCATCGCAAAGAGGCTCATCAAGGCGCTGTCTTCAAACTCACCGGCAATGTGCATCGGAAGCTGCTCGCTTTCAAACCATCGATCCAGTGCATGACGCAAGGGTGTGTGGGTGGTCGGAAGCAGAATCGGTAAATGCCTCAGGCAATGTGGAAAAGCACGCGCCTGCACCGGCAGGCCACCCAACAAAGCCTCTGGCCCATACCAGTGAATCTGGCTTGAGGCGATTTTTTGACTGAACAGGCGAAGGTTCGGATTTGCCGGGGCTGGCTGATTGGCGATCACCGCATCGAGTTGATGCATCGCAAGCTCACCGATCAGTGGATCGAATTCACCCTCGTGGCAAAGCAGCCGCAAGCTCGGCAGTTTAAGCACCGGCTCGAGCAGGCGGTGGACAGCGAGCTTGGAAACACCATCGGGAAGTCCCAGTGAAAACCGCAAAACCGATTGCACACCGACTTGAGCCAACTCCTCCATCAGCGTTGAACCGAGCTGAAAGATCTCCTCGGCGCGGCGAAAGGCAGTTTGTCCGGCTTCACTGAGCACCACACCCCGACCCGAAGGCTTGAGCAATTGCTGCCCGAGCGAAGCTTCAAGTTCGCGAACCTGCGCGCTGATGGTTTGCACCGCCATGTTGAGCCGGTTGGCGGCCTTTGAAAAGCCACCTTCGCGCGCCACCACCCAAAAGTAATAAAGGTGTCGATAGTTGAGGTTCATCCGGCCTTTGCGTCGGGATTATCGGCAGCAACAGCGACCCTAGAGGTATCGGTGAGCCCTGATGCAGCGACGAATTCGCCGAAAACCCCCTGAGCCTGCAAGACCGCGATCTGATCGTCACTGTAGCCTGCCTCTTGAAGAATCGCGTTTGCATGCTCACCCAGGGCAGGCGCACGAGCCCGCGGCCCCAGGCTTACCCGATCGAGTTGAAAAGGCACCGCAAGCGTCTCGGGCATACCCTCGGACAGACTGGGCACAACCGCACCGCTTGCTCGCGCCTGCTGATCGGCAGCCAGGTCCTGCAGCCGGCCGATCAGGCCAATCGGGATGCCTGCCGCGTCACATTGCGCGCGCCACCATTCCCAGGGTTTTGAGGCAAAGATCGGATCGAGCAGGGCCACAAGCCTTGCGGACGCGGCGCGACGTTTTACGGTCGAATCAAAGCCCGGGTCGCTGAGCCAGTCGAGGCGATCAATCAGCCGACAAAACACCGGCCAGTCGCGCTCTTCGCGAACGATGGATAACTGCACCCAGCGTTCGTCTGCCGTCTGATAGGCGTTGGTCAGCGCATTGCGCGGTCGCTCCCGCGGCGGTCGAGGCGGTAAAAATCCGCCAAGCAAGGCGGCCTGCGCGCCGACACCGTTTGCCCACAGACCATTGGCCAGCAGGGAACTGCTCACAAATCCGCCTTCGCCAGACTTCTCACGCATCCAGAGCGCAATCAGAATGCCCGCAAACAAGCTGATTCCCGAACTTCGATCACCCTGCGCCGGCATCACCACCCCGGGAGCTTGGCCCTCATAACGATTGCTGTCGAGCAGTCCCGATCGCGCGAAAAATGCGGTGACATCAAAGCCCAGGAGATCTTTGTCTGGTCCGACTTCGCCATAACCGCTCAGGGCCGCATAAATCATCCGCGGGTTGATGGTCCGGATCGCCTCATAGGACAGGCCGAGCCGTTCGCGCACCGGCTGTGGGTAATTGGTGATCAGAACATCGGCCTGGCTCACCAGACGGTAGAGCACTTCGCGAGCTGCCTCGCGCCGCAGATCAAGTGCGATCGATCGCTTACCACGGGAATCCAACTCCCAGGGGTAGTTCAATCCCGCCTTGGGATAACTTGCCAGTTCCCAGGTCTGCCGGTTCGGATCACCCTGGCCCGGCGGTTCGACCTTGATGACGTCGGCGCCGTAATCGGCAAACACGGTTGCCGCAACCGGGGCCGCGATGAAAGAGGCCACATCGAGCACACGGATCCCTGCAAAAGGAAGCGGTGCTGCTTGCATCGGTGATAAAAGGGAAGAAGGGAGGGAGGGGGGAGAAGATCGCCCGGGAAGCTGAAAGACTACTTGCAGCGAATCATCGTCATTTGTAGCAGATTGCCCCACTCGAGACTTTCCTGGACGGCACAAATGTTGTGCGACTTTGTTTGCAAACCCTTGGGACCCATCTCGAATTCATATAGCTCGAGCACTGCGCTTTGCTCAGCGTCGTCATCCACCGAAAAGCTGCGCAGCGCAAGACTGAAGTCGCGGTTTGCCCGGATCGGTTCGAAGGTCGGTTGCAGGCGACTTGCCAGACCTGACTTGCGAAGCGTCGGCGTCAGCTCAGTGATTTGCGCCCTATGCACGAAGCTCTCGAGCAAGCGTCCATCGTGATGACTCAGGGTTGAAGCACCCAAGGCGTAGGTTCTTCCAAGCTGCCAGCTTTCTGGTTCGCTGATCCCTGCTTGCAAGGCCAAGCGGCGCGAGCCCTGCTCCCAACCGAGCAAACGCAGGCCGACCGGGTCGTAATAGTGCTCACAGCGTTCTGAAAACGCACCGAGGCGACCCATACGCCCACCTTCACTGGTGGTTGTAACAGCCACCTTCAACGCCTCGCGGCCCTGAAACTCGCTGGAAATCGCCTGTTCAAAGCGAACCGTGCAAGCGCCCTTTTCGATCGTCTCCAGGCCCTCAACCCGCACCAGCTGAAAACTTGCCGGGAGGCTGAGCGCCTTGCGAAAGCCACCGGTGTAGCCGCCTGCCATCACGCTGGCAAGTCCGCCTGGGAGCGCAAATCGTCTGGCCTTTGCGCGTTCGCGCGCTGAAATCGCCGCCCGACTCAAGGGCGACGCTGCAACGTGACTGGCTTCTTGAGCCAACTCAGCCTTCAGCCCCTCGGCTGGCCTGAGCAGTTGCTCATCAAGCCAACGTCGAAAATCTTCTCGGGTACTGATCCGCATGGTATGCGCCTTCGCTTGAATTTGCTTCTTGCAAAGCTTTACGGCGATGATGAAAAAAGCGTTTACTTCATCACTTCGCGAGCAAGCAAGCCACGATTGCCTGCGCGTTTTACCCGATCGAAAACCGATGGAAGGAGCTTGCCGATGTGCCGCTGGATTGCCTATACCGGGCCTGAAATTTTTCTCGAGGACTTGCTTTTTGATCAGGAGTATTCCATCGCCTCGCAAAGTCTCGATGCCCGCGAGTCGGTTTTTAGAACAAACGCCGACGGTTTCGGTGTGGCCTGGTACGCGAAGCGCAGCACGCCTGGCTTATTCAAGGACATTCTCCCGGCATGGAATGACAGCAATTTGCGATCGATTGCGGCCCAAATCGAGGCCGGCCTGTTTTTTGCCCATGTCCGAGCCAGTACCGGGACCTCTGTCACAAGGACCAACTGTCATCCCTTCACTTTCAAGAATTGGGCGTTCATGCACAACGGAAAAATCGGTAACTGGACGACATGCCGCAAGTCAGTCGAACAAATGATCAGTCCGGCTTTCTACAGCGCAAGGCAGGGAACAACCGATAGCGAAGCGATGTTTTTGCTGGCTCTGAGTCTGGGATTGGAGCAAGACCCGCCGGGCGCGCTGATGGCCATGCTCGCTCGGGTGCGCGAGGTCATGGACGAGCAGGCCGCCACCGAGCCGCTGCGCGTGTCCTTAGCCGTCACCGACGGTTCGTCGATTTGGGCGCTTCGATGCTCAAGCGATGATCAATCCCCAAGCCTTTATTACGGCTGCCCGGTCACCCGCGCGAGTAAACAAAGTGACCAAGCCCTATGCACGATTGCTTCTGAACCTCTGGACTCAGATGCAAGCCACTGGCTCAAGGTCGAAGAAGGCGTTGGAATCCACTGGTCAAAGCAGCAGATCACCGAGTTCAGGGCTCGCATTTGAGCCGATAGGAAAGGTCGCGCCCGACAAGCTCTCAGGTCAGCATCAGATGCATGATGTCGGACCACGATAGCATGCCGATGATTTTTCCATCCTCTTCAACCGGCAGATGATGAAAGCCGTGCGCCGCCATCCTTTGCATCGACTCAAGAAGCGTCGCTTCAGGCGAGATCGTTGTGACATGGCGCGACATGATGTCTTGAACTTTTGCGCTTTCGGCATCCAGTCCGGTTGCAAGAATCTTTTTCGAGTAGTCGCTTGAAGAAATAATGCCAACAAGCCGCTCGTTTTCGTAAACCAGTAAAGAGTGAATATGCTTGTTATCCATCAGTGCCATGGCGTCTTGCACACTCACATCGGGTTTGGTGGTAATCAGACCCACCGGCTTGGACTGAATCAATTCGCGTACGGTTTCCACGTCAGGCTCCTGCTTGGTTCTCAGAATAATTGAGATGTTAGCAGGCGTGATCGCCAAAAACCTTCAGGGCCCATGGATTCGATTTCGCAAACGCAAACCCAAACCGACCGAAGCAAGCGCTTTAAAGCCGCCTCTCGTAGCCGAGTTGGTACTGGCGCTGGCCAAAAGCTCTGCTTGCCAGATAATCGCCTGAAGAAAATCCGCTCAGTGACAAGCGGTCTGCCGCGCTTAGATTGCTCACCGAGAGCCTGAGCGATGACGAAGCATCAATCCGCCAGAGCCCGTAAGCGTCAAAGCTGCTTACCGGGCCGGTCTGAGCAAACTGAAGTGCTGACTGTGTGGTTCGGTAGGCTGGATTGAGGGTGTACTGAAAACCATAACTTAATGGCAGTGCCGAGAGTCGGTGATCCATGCCCAGCAAGGCCGACCAGGGCTGCTGGCCGTCGAGTCGGTTGTTGGGTCCGGGAAGCGACTGAACCTGGGATCGGTAGGCGTTGAAGGACGCGCGCAACTGAAGCGGAAGCCGCGGATCGACCAGGCCAGGGAGCAACTCGCCAAGCGCCCCCTTGATTTCAAGCTCGAGTCCATAGCTTGAGGCCTTGGCGATATTCTCGGGCATCGAAACAAACCGTTGAACGCCCGACCAACTCACCTCGCGCAAGCGCGTGAGACTGCGAACCAGCTGATTCACCTCCCGATAAAAACCACCCACGCTCAGCACGCCTCCCGATGGCAGGTAGCGCTCAAGCGCCACATCAAGTCCTGATGCAAGTTCGGGCTTCAACAAGGGATTACCGATACGATCAGGCGAGGTTTCAATATTGCTTCGGCTCAAGTCGGAAAACACCGAGCTGATCGTGGGTCTCGGTATGATTTGCCAGGGTTCAGGCGCTTTATAACTTCGCGACAAACTGAGCCTGAGCATGTCCTTGCCCTTGCTGTCCAGTTTTCGTTGCACATGCCACACCGGTGTGGTCACCGCGCTGTTGTTGCCGTTGTTCAATCCGACCGCCTCGGTGCGCGTGTTGATTCGCTCATGGCGCATGCCGATATAGGTGGTCCACTGCGGATCGATTTCCCACTCATCCTGCACAAAAAAAGCCTGGCGACTGATTCGCGCCTCAAAGGGAAATCCCTCGATATCCAAGAGCTGCGGCAAACCATTGACGGTCACGCTGCGAACTTCCTGGCGCTCGCGCCACTCAAAGTCCCAGCCCACGCTTGCAGCATGCGATTCACCCAGACCGAAGGCAAGCCTAGCGCCCTGGGTGAGATTGCGGTCTTTGTTGCTGCCAACCGCGCGCCGTCCGTAGCTGTTGGTTCCGTCAAAGTCGCCCTCGGATTGTCTCGCGCTTGCGCGCAACTCCAACTTACGGTCATCCCCCAGACGACGCTCCCAACGCAGTTGCGCGTTGGCATTCGTCCATCCACCGGCAAATTGCTGATCGGGCTCCAGATACATGGACAGCGGCTTGCCTGCGGCGCTGGACAGCGGCTTGCCTGCGGCGCTGGACACCGGAGTGCTTGCGAGGCCACCAGCCAGGGGCAGTGACCCGTTGCCCGTGCCCGACAAAGGGCTTGTGAGGCTGCTTCCAATCGGACCGTCGCCCGGAAACTGGTTGCGGTAAGTCAGGGCGTTATTCCACTGTCCGCGCTGAAAAAAGCCCTGCGCCGAGAATTCCTGCTCGCTGCCAGGCTTCCAGCGGATCTGCGGGGATAGATTCACACCGTAGCCCCAAACCTTCTGATTACCCGCTTGCAGGCTGCTTGCACCGAGTCGGAGGCGCTCAAGCGAGGGATCATCAACAAGGCCCCGTTCGAGCAGACTGCGGTTCAAACCGCGCCACTCAAACAAGGAAATCGGAAGGTTGTAGGACCACTCCCCGATACGCTCCCCGTGGGTGTAGCTCAGACTCGCTGCAGGGCGAACGGCGCGGTAGCCCAGACCTGCGCGCAACTGACGCTGCAAGCTGCGCGGTGCCTGACGCAAGATGATGTTGATGCTTCCTGCAACCGCCTGTGCGCTCTGGTCGGCGGTTGGCGCGCGGCTGATTTCGATGCGTTCGATCTGCGCGGGGTCGAGTTGATCGTATTGAAACCCGGCAGGGGCCGGTTCACCGTTGAGCAAAATCAAGGTGTAACCCGAGCCAAGCCCGCGCATCCGTGGAGCGCCATCTTGCACGCTCACGCCAGGCAGGCGCTTCAACACATCCAGCAGGTTGCTGTCGCCGAAGCGATCAAGCTCGTCTCGCCCGTAAATCTGCTTGGCTACCGACGATTGACGACGAAGTTCGGCGTCTGATTGCGGCTTTGCGCTGACCTCAACACGGGGTGCCCGAAGGTTCGGCCGATCGTTGCCGCCAGCACCGATTTCGGCGTCTTGAGCCAGGCTTGTCAAGGGCCCGATGATCCCCAAAAGGGCGAGAAACCGGAGGGACGAGATCAGTCGAACAATAACCAAAAGACCACCAGAAACCCCAAGAGCACTGCCAGGATCTTCCCGAAGTTGCCCCAGAAATTAAGCTCCTGCTGAAACGCCTCAAGATCCTCGGGTGCCCAAGACTCGCGAATCTCCTTGGGCAGCTTGGCGTTACCAAGATAGAGCATGAATCCCGCGTAAAGCACGAGGAAAATGACAAGAACAATAGAGGTGGTGCCCATGGCCTAAGACGCGTCTGACAAAACACAGATGAGTTCAGAGTTACACTTGGTTTAGTGTACCAAGTCCTGCCGCTAAACATGGCCTCGTAAAGTTCCTGGAGGATTTTACTGGGACGCTGCGCGTGAGCCTTTGACTTATGAGAAAGCCTGCTTGAAATGAATGAAAAGCCTGTTGCAGCCGTCCATGAACGGGTTCAAGCGGTCGAGCGCTTACTCGAGAGCGCTTCAGTGATCAAACCCAGCGAAATCGACGAATTTTCAAAGCTGGCACAGGAAAGCTGGATTCCGCAAAACGGCGCCAGGCTGATTGCAAGGGCCTGGACCGATCCAGCCTTCAAGCAGCATTTGCTGCAAAACGGCAAAGCTGCTGCCGAGTCCATGGGTTTTGGCATGCCAGCCCATCATCGCCATTTCGTCGTGCTCGAAAACACCGAGCATGTTCACAATGTGATCTGCTGCAGCTTGTGTTCTTGCACAGCGTTTTCAATCATCGGCTTGCCACCGGATTGGTACAAGGATTTCGAGTATCGATCGCGGCTTGTCAGGCAGGCGCGCATCGTTCTGAGCGAAATGGGTCTGCGTCTGGCTGCCGATACCGAAATCCGCGTGTGGGATACAACAGCCGACACGCGGTACATGGTAATGCCCAGACGACCGTCCTACAGCGAAGGCTGGGGCGAGGCAGAGCTTGCGGGCATCATCACCAAGGACGCGATGATTGGCGTTGCGAGCTTGGAGCCATGACGTTGGAGCGCTAAATATGGACGGTGTTCACGACCTTGGAGGAAAACAAGGCTTTGGCTCGGTGCGTTTTGTAAAAAACGCCGCGGTGTTTCACCACGACTGGGAGCTGCGGGCAAATGCCTTATATGCATTGTGCGCGCGCAAAGGCCTGATTAACATGGACGAATACCGCCATGCGATCGAGCGCATGGAGCCGCGCCACTACTTGGCTGCAAGCTATTACGAGCGTTCACTCACCGGACTTGCGAGCCTTCTCGTGGAGAAGGGCTTTGCAAGCACCGAAGAACTCAACGCTCTCGCAGGCGGCCTGTTCCCGCTAGCGCTGCCCGGCGGTCCGGGTCGAAGCCAGCCTCAGGATCGGGCGCAATTCAAGCCGGGAGACAGGGTATGTGTTCGGTCCGATTATGTTTCCGGACACGTCCGGATGCCAGCCTACATTCGCGGGAAATCGGGAGTTGTGATCTCGGTCTCACCGGCTTACCCTTTTCCCGACGCCCACGCTCACGGACTGAGCGCCGACGATGAACCCACCTACGACGTGCGCTTTCAGGCCGAGGAGCTTTGGCCTGAAGCCAGCGAGCCGGCGATGGTTCATGTCGGCGTGTTTGAAAGTTATCTGCTTGCGATCAAGCCCTGTGGTGAACCGGCGCAAGCTCATACACCGGCGTCGGAATCCCTTCGTAGCGCGCCTTAAGCTGCAAGGCCATGAACTGCGAGTAGTGGCGGTTCTGATGCAGGTTGCCACCTTGAACCCATAAATGCGGCACCTGGGTTGGCTTCCACATATTGCGCAACTCGCCCTCCCAGGGACCCGGATCCTTGGGTGTGTCCGACCCCAAGCCCCAGACTTTTCCAAGACGGTCGGCAACCTGAGGTGAGATCAGGTCGGCAAGCCATTGATTCATTGAGCCATAGCCTGTGGCATAAACAATCAAGTCAGCTTCAAGCTCGGTACCGTCTGTCAACACCACCGAACGTGGCTTGATCTCACTGAAGTTCACCGCACTTTTGAGCTTGACGCTGCCATTGGCAATCAGCTCAGAGGCCCCAACATCGATATAATAACCAGATCCACGTCGAAGGTATTTCATGAACAAACCCGATCCATCGACCCCAAAATCGAGCAAAAAGCCCGCTTTTTCGAGGCGCTCAAAGAGCAGCGCATCGCGTTTTTTCATCTCGTCGTAGACCGGCACTTGCAGTGGCGCCATGACCTTATAAGGGATCGATGCAAAAATCAGATCCGCCTTGTGGCAATCAATGCCATTTTTGACGGCAGCTTCTGAATAAAGCCCGCCAAGCGCGAGTTCCATCAACGAATCGCTCGGCGCAATATGTGTGCTGCTGCGCTGAATCATTGTGGTGTCAACGCCCTCTTCCCATAGCGCCGCGCAAATATCGTGCGCCGAGTTGTTCGACCCCAGCACCAGCGCTTTCTTGCCGCGGTAGGCCTCAGCGCCGGGAAATTTGCTTGAGTGAAACTGATCGCCAAGGAAAGCCTCGGCACCCTCGAAATGCGGCACGTTGGGGTAGCCCGACACACCAAGTGCCACCACCAGCTCTTTGGGCTTGAGCACAAGCTCACGCCCCTCGCGCTCGACGGTCACTTCCCACTCACCCCGCGCTTCGTTGTAGCGCGCCTTCTTGCAGCTTGTAGCGTTCCAGTAATTGAGCTCCATGACCTTCACGTACATTTCAAGCCAGTCGCCGAGCTTGTCCTTGGGAGCGAACACCGGCCAGTCCTCGGGAAAAGGCAGATAGGGAAGGTGGTCATACCAGACGGGGTCATGTAAGCATAAACTCTTATAACGATTACGCCAGGAGTCGCCCGCACGCGCATTTTTCTCAACGATGATGGTCGGCACCCCGAGCTTGCGCAGCCGCGCACCGAGAATGATGCCGGCCTGCCCGCCGCCGATGATCACAACATAAGGCTGCTCGGTGTAGCCAAGCGTGCGCGCTTCGTCTGAGCGCGATTCGAGCCAGGTCTTTCGCCCGCGTTGCGGGCCGTGCTCCACGCCGTTTACGCGGGTGTTGCCCTTTTTCTCCTCATGGCCCTTGAGCTCAACCATCGTCGTCAACATCGTCCAGGCTCGACCATTGATCAGGCGAAGATGTCCACGCCCCCGCGCCAGGCGGGTTTCAAAAGTAAACCAGGCTTCGGTTACGCCGTCGGCCTGCGAGGCCTCGCCCTCGAGGGTAAAGTGCCGGGGTTGAACGTCGTCTAAGCGCGCTTCAAGCATGGCGCGAATGGCAGCCGGACCTTCCTGGGTGCGGATATTCCAGGTAAAACTCACCAGATCGCGCCAGTTGCCATCGTCGGCAAATTGCGCAACCGCAGCATCGATTAGGCCTTGTTCAAGATTGGTACCGAACTCAGCAAGCCAAGCGCTGGCCAGCTGTGTCGGATGGGTTGATAGATCCGTCATGCTTTCCTCCTATTAGGGTCTGATCATTAGAACGACACCGTCTCCTTGACCCTGCTTGATGCAGGATTTCATCCTGTCGATGCCGCAAATCGATGTTACGTCATTCCCCAAGTCTTCGGCGCTTCTGACTTCACCGAAACCGCTGCTGCAGAAATGCTCAAGTGGTTGACGACACCTCAGGCAGGGCTTGACCGTAGCCCGTAAATCCGGTCGGCAACGATCAGATATTCGGCACGGAGCACCGCGTCCCCGCGCTCGCCCGAGAAGGTAAACCCGATCACCGCGATCCTGGAGCCCACCGCAATCGGCTCGATGCGCCATTGATTCAAGCGCGGCAAAGGCGCAAGTTCAATGTCCCACACTCGATCGCGACGCGTTGGCAGCGTGGTTCGCAAGGCCAGAGCCCGTCCTTCAACCGCTGCCGTCTGCACCGGGTAGGGGAGGCTTGCAAGATCGGCAGGAAGCCTGAGCTCGGGTGAAAGCTCAAGCTTGACTTCAGCATGGGGATTTCGCCACTTCACCTCGAGCGCCCGGCCTTCGAGATAAAGCGGGCGTTCCTGATCAAAACCCGACCAGCCGTGATGCGCGATGGCTGTCGGCGCATAGACCGGTGGCAGCGTCAAGCAGGGGAAAAGTCCAAGCCCTCGGAGGAGCCAGCGTCGGCTGACAAGGCGCTCAGACATAGGCGATGGCACGCCCGCAGGCGAGCACGGCCAACCAGATAAGCATGGACGCGATCATTTGCAGGCGCGCAATCCGGTCGCGACGGTCCAAGGACCCCCGGGCATGGAATGCGGCTGCGTTCATCGCTGCAAGCATGATCAGCATGATCTTCCACAGAAAAACCCGATTGGCGAGCAACTCAAGCGCCTGCGTTGCGAACATCAGCAAACCGCTGATAAGCAAAAGCGTGAATCCGGCTATCACAACGGCCAGGCTCAAGCGCGCGAGGTCGTGTATCGGCAATGTACTTCCCAAGCCCAAAACACGCAACTCCAAGAGCACGAGATTGCCAAGCAAAAGGCTCATCCCGACGAGGTGTACCACTTGAAAGGCCGGATAGGCCCAAGGGTGCTCAGCAAGTGACGAAAGGACAGACATAGGCAGCTGCTCAAGGGTGCTAGGCCCTGAATTATCGTCTGTCGTCAAAGGCATGCAGCAGCGGGATGCGCGGCGACCCCCAATCACCCTCGCATGGAACGAAACTTGCTAAAGGTTCCAGGCTTGGATGTCATGCACAGCCCGTGTGGATAAATATGTTGATAAATGCGCCTTTGCCGCGCCAAACCCTTGAATCTACAGCCCCCAAACGGGTTTGCCTATTTTTTGAGCTAAAAAAAATCTATAAAATTCAATATGTTACGAGCGCTTCCGAGGGAGACCCAGGGGAAAGAAAGGGCCCTGCGCCCAACTTGACGAATTCCGAAAAATGTGAATACCGAGGCATTTGCGCTGACCATTCGGACCCGCTATTCCGACCGGCTATCCCGACCGACCGTGCCGATCGACCATTCCAACGGCCCCTTCTGACCGACCATACCGATCGACCATTCCAACGGCCCGTTCTGACCGTCCATCTCTATCGACTCAGCCGACTGGCCATTCTAAACTCGCGGCAAGCATTCCAGAATTTGAAAGCAAGCTGTCATGGCGCTTTGAAGCTTATCGGCGCGCTGCTAGGATGAGAGTGAAGTTTTAGCTCTCTGCGGGAGAGATTGGGTATGGGCACAACAACATGCGGAGGTGACAATGTTTCAACGACGATTTCTCAGTGCTCTTGCGGCACTTGCCATCACTGGCGCGGCAACAGCCCAAGATTGCAAGCCTTCCAAATGGGGGCCGAACGACGAAATCGGTGCTGCAAACTACATCACCGCAAAAAGCGTTTTGGCAGCTACCAAGCTTGTCAAAATGGGGCAGACCCACCCGCTGGGCATTGTGATAGAGCCGGGCATGCCAGCGTTCCCGCCGAGAACCGTGTCGCTGCAAATTGTGTCGCCAGGCCAAAACAACGGCCGGGATCTGACCAAAGACTTTGGCTGGCCTGCCGCTTACAACGATGATTTGGCACAGCTCTGGTTTGGGGTTGGCCCACAGCTCGATGGCCTTGGCCATCTGGGTGAAAAAAATCTTTACTACAACTGTAACCATGCCTTTGATTTTGTGACGCTCACAGGCCTGACCAAACTCGGTACCGATAAAGTACCGCCGATGGTGGCGCGTGGCGTTCTGATTGACATGGCCAAACACTTCAAGGTCGCATCAATGGCTCCAGGTCAGGCGATCACGCCGGCCGACATTGATGCAGCGATGAAAGCGCAAGGTGTGCAAGTTCGAGAAGGCGATGTGGTTCTCCTTCACACCGGCTACACCGATGCAAAACTCAAGAGCGATCCAAAAACTTGGGTCTCTACCCAGCCCGGATTAACCAATGCAGCAACGGTGCATTTGGCAAAAATGAATCCCATGGCTGTCGGAGCCGACACCTGGGGTCTGGAAGCGGTTCCTCCGATAGCCGGTGACCGGCTCTTTTACGGTCACGTCACCTTGCTCAAGGAAAACGGCATTTACATCCTTGAAACCATGAACACTGGACGACTTGCTCAAGAAGGCGTGAAGGAGTTCATGTTCGTGCTCGGTCAGGCGCGTATCAAGGGCACGGTTCAGATGATGATCAACCCTGTAGCGATGTGGTGATCTAACATCGAGTGCGGATAAGCTTCGGTCAAGCGCAGGGCTATGTTGATCGGCCCGCCTTGTCCTGTGGCCGGACCCCAGCCGATGCGCAGTCCGGGCATCTGCCATACAGCGTGAGTTCGTGCGCTTCGAGCAAATAACCCGAGGGCATCAAGCTTGCCAAATCGCCGGGACATGCGTCGATGTCTGTGACCTGGTGGCAGCTGTTGCAGTGAAAGTGATGGTGATGGTGCTTGTGCATTTCATAGCGATCGGTCTCACCTGGCAACGAAACCACATCGACCACTCCGTCAGAAATCAAGCCTTTGATATTGCGGTAGATCGTGGCCAGGCTAAGGTTAGGTACCGTCTTTTGAGCCTCGGTGAGTAACTCTTGGGGCAAAAGGGGCCTGCCGAGTCGGGTGAGCGCATCTTGGATTGCAGCGCGCTGTTTTGTTGATCGTTCCATAACGTTAGCTTACTGATGATTCGAAACCCGCGCTGACTGATGATTCCATAACCCGAGCTGGCTGTTGATCTCGTAACCCGAGCTTACACCAAAAGCCTTTTTTTGCTAATGATAAGTCGTTAGCATTAGAATGGAGCCTTCTCTCCATTTGAGGCACGCCATGTCCAAACACGCCCTGTTGCGCTTGACCCTCCTAGCTACAGTCCTGATGGCCGGCACGATCAATCTGCAGGCTCAGACAACCCCTTCAGGCGACAGCTGGCAAGCAGGCCTTGTCCTCGATGGCGCAGGCACTTCAAGGGCACTGGAACTGGGTCGGAGAGACAAGGGCTTGGGCTTGGGGCACAGCGATTTGCTTGTCCGTGGTGCTTTTAATGAACACTTCAGTGGTGAGGCCATCTTGGGTTTCCACACCGAAGATAAAACCTTGGAAAGGCATCTTGAAAACGCCTGGGTACAGACGCGGTCCTTGCCATTTGGACTTCAGCTCCGAGCGGGTCGGTTCGCTTCGCAAATCGGCTACCTCAATGAATTACACCCCCACACCGATGACTTTACGGATCGCCCCTTGCTTTACCGAGGGTTTCTGGGTGGGCACTGGTACGACGATGGCCTGCGCTTAAATTGGACGGCACCGACTTCCTTCTATCTGAGATTCGGCGTAGAAAGTTTTGCAGGAAAAAAACTGGTGCCGGAAGCGACGGCCGATTCCAGGTCGCGCGTGACCACATTCAATATAAAAACTGGGACTGATATCGGTAAGTCAAGCAGTTGGCAGTGGGGCTTGTCTCATGTCAATAACCAACGCGAGGCGATGGTGGAAGCGCATGAGGCAGCAGACGATGACCACAGTCAAAGTCACAGCCACAGCCATGCGGCAATGTTTAGCGGCAAGCGCTTATGGATCAGCGACCTGGTGTGGAAATGGGCGCCGGATGGCAACAACCGAAACCAGCAACTGCGACTCAACTGGGAATACGCCCAGGTCAGCAGGATCAATCGTTATGCCGATGCCTCAATGCGTCACAGTTCATCCTCAATGGGCGCAGTCTGGAAATTCAACCCGGCTTGGGAAGTCGGTGCGCGGACTGATTGGTTGCGGGTCAACAAACCCGAGGAGCACGAGGGCGAGATCGAGTTTGGGAAGGGGCGACTTAAAGAAAATGCCATCATGATTGCCTACAAGCCCACGCATATGCAGACACTGCGCTTGCAATTCACGCAGCAGCGAGCAAGCGGGGCTAACGACGAAGGCGAGGCGGTGTTTGCCAATCCAGCAAGGCGCAGCATTCAACTGCAATATGTGATTGGATTCGGGGCACACGGTGCACATGCTTATTAAAGCGCTTAGCGGCGCGCTGATCGCTTTATGGCTGCTAGGGTCGACCCAGGCGAAGGCCATCACGGTTTTTGCCTGCGAGCCTGAGTGGGCTGCACTGACCAAAGCGCTGATGCCTGAGGCAATCGTTCGAAGCGCAACGACGCATCTTCAAGACCCGCATCATATTGAAGCGCGCCCCTCGCTGATCGCTCAGCTGCGTGGCGCTGACTTTGCAATTTGTACCGGTGCTGAATTGGAGGCAGGGTGGCTACCGATGCTGCAAGAGAGGGCCGGTAATCCGAAGGTACAAAACGGGCAGCCCGGTATGTTTTTTGCCGCTGAGCATGTCACCTTGATAGACCCTTTCAAAGGGGCTATCACGCCCTTTTCCGGCGATGTTCACGCGCAGGGCAATCCTCATTTTCACACCGATCCGCAAAGGGTCAAGCTGGTTGCCAAAGCCCTCGCGCTCAGACTTGGTCAATTGTTTCCCAGCAACAAGGCTCAGGTCGATCAGAATCTGGCAACCTTCGACGCTGAATTGAGCCGCAAGATCGTGATGTGGGAAAAGCAGGCAGCGGCATTGAAAGGCCGCCCGGTCATCACGCAGCACGCTTCCTTTGCTTATCTGTGGGCATGGTTGGGCCTCAAACCCATTGCCGATTTGGAGCCAAGACCTGGTGTTCCACCCACGGCCTCACATCTGGAAAAAGTAATGGCCTTGAGTAAGACGCAGCAACCCGCCGGCATCATCATTGCCCAGCATCATGATCCCAAGCCGGGGCGCTGGTTGGCCAACAATCTGGGGCTGGAGGGGAAACTGCTTATCCTTCCTGCCACCGTCTCGGACGAGCAAGCCGGCAGCATCATCCGGTGGTTCGATCAATTGATTGCGCAACTGGGCGGTTTGGCGAAGTAATTTGCATGCGTTGGTGACGTAAATC